>Ga0209090_10000034_pt1 | contig 88297 bp, 79 predicted proteins | sample ArcticOcean_MG_C_9_FD_187432 | JGI IMG/M metagenome (GOLD analysis project Ga0209090, IMG submission 187432) | Marine microbial communities from western Arctic Ocean - ArcticOcean_MG_CB2_152 (SPAdes) (version 2) | ecosystem: Environmental > Aquatic > Marine > Oceanic | place: Arctic Ocean... | reverse complement strand
GGTGATAACGTATATGAATTTACTGTAAAAGCAGATGATTCAGTTAATACCTCAACAAAATCAGGAACTGTTACTGTTCTTGAAACAAATGATCCTCCAACATTCACTGATTTAGAGTCTTCTTATACTCTAGAAGAAAATACTGTTGATGTTGTTACTGTTAGCGCTTCAGATCCTGATGGTAATGCAATAACATTCTCACTATCTGGCGATGATGCGGATGACTTTACTCTATCAACAAGTGGAGTTTTAGCTTTTGCAGCTATCTCTAATTATGAGGTTCCAACAGATGCTAATACAAATAATACATATGAAATTAATGTTGTTATTTCTGATGGAAGTAATGAAGTTGCCCAAGCAGTTAGCATAATTATTACTGATGTTTCAGAGGCACCTGAGTTTGTAGGCCTTCCTGCTATTTTCTTAATAGAGGAAAATGATAATACTGTTCTAACTTTAGAAGTTGCCGATCCTGAGGGTGATGACTTTGGAAGTGTAACCATGACTGGTGTTGATGCAGCTGAATTTTTACTTGGCTCTAACGGCTTCTTAAGATTTAATGCTCTGGAAGGCGCCAATTATGAAGGTCCAACAGATGCTGATGCTGATAATAACTACGAACTTACTTTTTCAGTAACAGACACCACCAATAGCTTAACAAGAGAACAAAATCTTACAGTTCAGGTTACAGATTTAAAAGATACCTTCTCGTTAACACAAACCATTCTTACCTCTAATACAACAGTCTTAGATGGGGATGTGCCAACACCAATGAATAATGGAGTGGGTTACACAAAAACACCTAATGACGTAATTGAGGATGCTAAAGCATTAATAACCCCTAGTGAGGTTACTGGTTTTATTGGAGACAAGCTTATAGATGTTTATAGTAGAGACGAAGATGGTAATGTTATTTTTGATGCAGAGGGGAATGCTGTTATCACAGCTCTTCAGACAATTGATCCAGAAGATTGGTATAAATTAAATACAGTTCCAGGACTTCAAATTGAATTAGCAATTGAAGATTATCAAGAAGAGGTTACTGATGCTGATGGAAATGTTTCAACAGTTACTAACAAAGCCACACTTCTTTTATATAACTCAAATGGAGTTTTAACTGATTTCTCATATACAGTAGGCTCATCAGAGCAATACCAAAAAATTAACCTTCCTGATACAGGTATTTTTTATGCAGTAGTTGCTAAAGATCAAGGCGCTAGTAAATATACTTTACTGCTAGCTCCAGGTGGCTCTGCATCCAGTACAAGCTTTACTCCTTCCAAAGACGCCTTTGTTAAAGGAGAGTTTATATCTTACAGATCCTTCTCAGGTAAACTTGATACCTATGAGGATATATATCCTGAATTTAATCAGAATGAAGATTTAAATCAAAAACTTTCTTATATCGATAATTCAGATTTCATGGGATTGAGAGTTATTGAATTCAATCTTGAGAATGAATATTCAACTATATTTGGAAGTGAAACATATTTAGATTCTAAAGATTTAATAGCCAATAATTCTGAACAAGTTTTATATTTAAAACAATGGAAAATTCTACAGCATTATAAAAATATTAATCCTAAATTAAATCTCGAGTTTAATAAGATTTACCAAAAACTTGGTTTTACTAAAGATACATACTGGGATTATCAGTGGGGTCTTCAATTAATGGGCTTGGAGAAAGTTCTAAATGCATCAGGTCAAGAGGTTAAAGATGTTGCTGTTGCAGTAATTGATTCTGGCTCTCCACTGATAACATCTTCTGCATGGACAACTTCTCATTTCCTAGATGGCGGGTTTGATTTTATTGATAATGATTTTGATCCTACTGATGCTGTTGATGTTGCAAGTAACTCTCATGGAACCCATGTAGCTACAACTATTTCTGCGGCAAATGATGGAAATAATATAAACGGATTTGGAATTCATACAGTTCCATTTAGGGTTTTTGGTCCTAGTGGAGGAGCTTCACAGTCAGATGTTACAAACTCTATGTTATTTGCCGCTGGACTTCCTAATATTACTGGCCAAGTTTATGGAGGCTCAGTACCTATAAAAGTAGTAAATATGAGCTTAGGAAGTATAGGTGGTGGCTGTAGCACAGCTTATAGAAATGCAATTCTAGATGTTACTAATAGTGGTGTAACTGTTGTTGCTTCATCTGGTAATAGTGCTGAAGAATCTCCTGGAATTAAGGGTTATCCTGCATCATGCGATAATGTTATTTCAGTTGCAGCAGTTAATCCTCTTTCACAAAGAGCATATTATTCAACTTACAATGATGCGGTAGATGTAGCAGCTCCAGGTGGAACTACAGGTACTGATTTAAATGGTGATGGTCAGTCTGATGGTATTTTAGCTTTTGATGGAAGTGAAAATCTTACTTATTATCAAGGAACATCTATGGCAGCCCCTCATGCTTCTGCAGCTATTGCTTTAATATACGCATTAAAACCTGAATGGGATGCTATTCAAATGGAAGCATTTATTAAATCTGGTTTCTTTACTGATGACATAGGAACAGAAGGCAAGGATGATGAGTTCGGTTATGGGTTAATAAACCTTGATAAAGCCTTTACCAATCTAATTGATGGCGGGCTTGATTTTACATATGCAACCATCACTCCTGGTTCTTTTGTGTTTGGTTATACAGACACTGAAAAGATAATAACTGTAAGTAAAGTGGGAACTGGCGATCTTACTGTTACTCAATTAGTTTCATCAAATTCTTCATTAACATCAATTTCAACAATCGATGTTGATAGCGATGGTTATGGAACTTATAAAGTTACTCTTACAAGAGGAGAAGTTCCTGATGGCACTTATACTGGAAGCATTATTGCTGAATTAAGTGACGGTACTAAATCGAATGTTACCTTCACATATTCATCTGGTGCAGAAAGAACTAGTCCGGAGATTGGATATGTACTAGCATATCTTTATGATGAAAATGGTGATTATTATAGGGGTTGGAGAGTTCAACTAGGTGCTGGTGGCTTAACATTTAACGTTAGTGATATTGATATAGGAAGTTATTATTGGCTTTTCTCTACCAATATTGATAGCGATGGCTATATTAGAGGCACAGGAGAGATTTGGGAGCAGTATCCTGAGGTTACATCACAATATGAATTCTTTACTCTAATTGATAGTGATGTTGAGGCTACGAGTGTATATCTTAAGACTCGATCAAGCGGAGGAGGTCTAAGTGCATCTTCTATGCTCTCTAAATTAAAAGTACAGAATGAAGCTGAGGCAAAAAATACCAAATCTAAATTAACGATAATAAAAAATTAAATTTATATATTAAAAATATTATTTAATTTTTCATACTTATTGGATTATAATTCTTAATCTTTTTTTTGAAGATAACAAGTTTTTGGGGATGTGGTGGAACTGGTAGACACGCTAGGTTTAGAACCTAGTGCCGCAAGGCGTGGGGGTTCGATCCCCTCCATCCCTACCATCTAACTTTTCATATAATTTTTATTAACATATTAATTATGTGATTCAGGTAAGATGTTTGAGAAATTAATAAATAAACTTGAATGAATTTTCCATATCGCTTTAGATTAATCTCACTTTCAACACTAGCAGTTTTCATCTGCTATATAGATAGAATCAATATTTCAGTTGCTGCTGTAGAAATACAAGACCAGTTTGGTTGGGATAATACTCAGCTTGGATTAGTGCTTTCTTCTTTTTTTGTAGGTTATATATTTACTCAATATTTGGGTGGGTTCTTGGCTGATAGGTATGGTGGCAAAAGAGTTCTTGGATATGGTGTTTTACTATGGTCTCTTTTTACAATTCTGACTCCGGCTGCTGCTCATCATAGCTTCTTCTTATTATTAACTACCAGAGTCCTTATGGGACTAGGTGAAGGTATTACTTTTCCAGCTTGGCATAGCCTTTATGCTAGATGGGTTCCATATCAAGAAAGAACTCGAGCTATAGCTTTTACTAATAGTGGGATACCTCTTGGAAGTATTTTTGCGTATGTTGCAACACCAATCATAATGATTATGTTTGGATGGGAGTGGGCCTTTTATTCATTTGGAGCTCTTGGCGTCGTATGGTTCTTTTTTTGGCATAGAAATATTACCTCTTTACCAACCGATCACCCTGATATCTCTATAGACGAGCTTGATTATATTATTAGAGAAGCTCCAGCTAAAGAGAAAGCTCCAAAACTTCCTCCATTCAAAACATTGGTAAAAAATAAACCATTATGGGCAATTATTGTTGCTCATTTTTGTGCAAGTTGGCCTTTATTTGTTCTTATATCTTGGCTACCTATTTTTATTAGAGACGGGCTTGGAATTAGTTATCAGGAGGATACTGCTACATTTATTTTACTCATATTAGTCCCATCAATTGTATCTGTTGTCTTTGTTAACCTAGGTGGCTACTTGTCAGATCTTTTTATTAAAAAAGGGCACCGCATCTTAACTGTCAGAAGAACCTGTACAGTTATTGGGTTTGGCGGGTCTTCACTTGCGTTAGGTCTTCTTCCATCTACTGATTCTATTATTGGCGTAATGATAATGCTCTCTATTACTAATATCTGTGCAGGTCTTGGTACTGGAGGTTACTCTGTAAATCATGCTGATATAGGTCCTAAGCATACAGGCTCTATAATGGGGATCAGCGCAACTATAGCAACGATTCCTGGGATAGTGGGTGTTGCTCTATCAGGGTTTTTAGTGGATTTTACTGGCTCTTTTGATAGTGTATTTTATCTTTCATCTGCTATTTTATTATTTGGCGGTATCTTTTATTTAACTTTCGCGAGTACAACTAAGCAATTTGATTAAAGATTTTTAGTAATAATATTTCTTATAAATACATTAACTTAATTCACTAATTTTTAAAAAGATTCGAATAAGTTATAATGATTGATGGAAACAAAATTAGAAATAGCAAAAAACTGGCTTCCGCGCTACACAGGAATGCCTCTCGAGAAATTTGGGGACTACATCCTCGTTACCAATTTTAAAAATTATGTAGAGAAATTCTCTGAGAGATTTTCCGTTGAAATTCATGGTGAAGGTCGCGCTATGCAAGCAGCAACTAATTCAGAAGGTCTAACTATCATTAATTTTGGAATGGGATCTCCAAATGCTGCAACCATTATGGATCTTTTAGTAGCTGTTAACCCAAAAGGTGTTTTATTTTTAGGTAAATGTGGAGGTTTAAAAGATTCTTCTGAGATAGGCAATTTTATCCTACCTATAGGAGCCATTAGGGGTGACGGAACTTCAAATGATTACTTTCCACCCGAAGTACCAGCGCTACCATCATTCAAACTTCATAAGTTTGTTTCAGATATTATTATTGAAAAACAAAGTGACTACAGAACAGGAGTTATTTTTACTACCAACAGAAGAGTCTGGGAGCATGATAAGAAATTTCTTAAGCGTTTAAAGCAGACTACATCGATTGGAGTAGATATGGAAACCGCAACTATATTTTCTGTTGGTCATTTCAATGAAATAGCTAGAGGAGCCTTATTGTTAGTATCAGATGTTCCTCTTACTCTAGATGGAGTAAAAACCGAAGAATCAGATAAAGCAGTTACTCAGGAATGGGTAGATCTTCATCTGGAAATAGGCATTAAAGCTATGACTGAAATTGGGAAAAGTGGAGAATTGATCAAACACTTTAAATACTAATTTGTAACAACAAACCTCTGAAAGTAGTCATAAATTTCTTGCTGCTTTCTATCTCTAGCTGTTGTCCATTCACTGCTTGTTGCTGTATTCAAAATATTCTTTTCAAGGTCTAATATAACTACTCTTGGGACACCTTTCTTAGACTCTATATTCAGATGATCCATTAATTCCATATTTTTATCATATCTACCAATATCTATATGCATTACTTGATAATACTGTTGCATAAATTTTTTAATAGTGGGTATATCTAAAGTGCCATCAAGTATTCTGCAATCAGGGCACCAATTACCACCAAATATAATTACTGGCTGCTTACCTTTTTGAATAGATGTATCAATAAAGTTATCAAGCTCAGAAGTCTTAACTACTTTTTCGTTATACGGCAAGGGCAGAGGCGTTGTTAAGACATCATCAGGTCCTAGATTTTTAAAGTCTGTATATCCATTCATGCTTATAATCAGTATTAATAAATAAGTTAAATATTTATACATCTATATTAGAATAATTCATAAGCATGTAATATAGCTTATTGCTTATAAAATAGGGAGCTTGTGATGATTTGGATTATTAGGTTATTTCTTCTATCAATGACACTTATGTATTTTGGTATTGGTGTATGGGCAATACTATCGCCACTATTTGCTGCAGTAGATGCAGATTACCCTTCAATAACTGAATATATTGGTCTAAGTATCTCTAGCCAGATTGGCTACTCTGAGATTGCTGGGATATATGGTGGTTTAAATCTAGGGGTTGGAGTCTTATGTTTTATTGGTATTTTTTCATTAAATTATATGAAAATCTCTCTCCAACTTTTAATGTTTCTTACAGGAAGTATTGCTGCAGGAAGAATAATATTTGCTGCAATACCCTCAACACCACCTCTGGTTAATACCTTTTTTCTATTTGAAATTTTAACTTTTACTTTTTGCTTAGTTACTTTATTGCTCTTTAAGCCGCTAAAGAAGTCCGCTTAGAACTGCAATATAAATAACATAGCCAGTTACAAGAGCAACTCCTATGAATCGATACACATTGGTAGATATATTTTTATAGTTAAAGCTTAAAGCTATTAGCACAAATACCAGAGTTGTAAAAGACATTACAATCATGTCTCTTGTCATTATAGAGGCATCATAAGTTTGATCTGAGAATAGACCCAAAATAGGCATTACAACTGCAATATTTAAAACATTTGAACCAATTATATTTCCAAGCACCATTTGATTCTTCTTCTTAACTAGAGCGCTTATCGTTACAGCAAGCTCAGGCAAGCTTGTTCCTATAGCTAGAACCGTAAGACCCACTATTAATTTCGGTATTCCCATCAATAAGGCAATTTTTTCTCCATGAATAACTGCATAATTTGAACCAATAACTAAAGCAATTAATCCAATTGTAAGAAAACTAATAAGACTCAACCAAGCTGAATTATCTACTTCTATAACCTCATCTTTATTATTGGGTTGTGTTGCCATGACGTAAATAAAATATACAAGAACTAAAAGAAGCAATAAAGAATCAAGCTGACTAATATTTAGGTCGCTAAGGGCATAAATAGCAATAATGACACTTAAACCAAGGGCTAAAAAAGTTCTCTTTGATGAGGGATTGATAGCAGTCGAATAACCTATACATGAAACACCAAAAATTAATGCAACATTAGAAATATTGGATCCAACAATAGCACCAAGTGCAAGCTCTTCATTATTGTTAACAATAGATGATATTCCAACAAATATTTCTGGAAAAGAAGTTCCCAAGGCGATAACACTCAATCCGATAATAAAATCACTTATACCCAATTTCCCTGCAATAGAGGAGGCACTATCAATAAATTTATTAGCTCCCCATATCAGAAGAGTCAGAGATAAGGTGAGCCACGCAGCACTTGTAAATAAATCCATTTTAACATTTTACATTGGATTGTAATATCAAACACTTATCTAGATATTTTTCTTTATTTGCTTCAATCAATCGATTTTTTTATTTATATAAAAAGGATATATAATTATTTAAATTTATTATTTCTTAGGAGTTTTCAAATGAAAATAAATGATCTTTTTGGTATTGAGGGTAAGGTTGCAGTTATATCTGGTGGTTCTAGAGGTATAGGGGAGATGATTGCAGCAGGTTTTCTTGCTAATGGTGTAAAAGTTTATATAACAGCTAGAAAAGAAAGAGAACTTCATTTAAAAGCTGAAGAACTATCAAGCACTTATGGTGGCGAATGTATTTCAATTGCTAGCGACCTTAGTACTGTAGATGGCATAAAAGACTTTGCTAATCAAATTAAAGAAAAAGAAGAGCATATTGATTTTTTAATTAACAATGCTGGTGCAGCTTGGGCAGAACCTTTTGGAGCTTTTTCTGAAGGCGGTTGGGATAAGGTAATGGATTTAAATGTTAAAAGTATCTTCTTCTTAACTCAAGAGCTAGCTCCATTATTAAGAATAAATGGAACACCAGATGACCCATCAAGAATTATTAATATTGGATCTATAGATGGAATGAATGTTGCTGCATTTGAAACTTATTCATATGGCGCATCTAAAGCAGCTGTCCATCATTTAACAAGGCATCTTGCTGCAAGATTAATTGACGAAAATATTCTAGTAAATGGAATAGCCCCAGGACCATTTCCAAGCAATATGCTTGGTGCTGCTGTTGCTCATGACTACAGCGAGATTGCTAAAAGAAACCCTAGAAAAAGAATTGGTACTCCTCAGGATATGGCAGGTTTAGCAATATTTTTATGCTCAAGAGCCGGCGCGTTTACTGTAGGAGAGACTATTACCTGTGATGGCGGTGTAGTTAAGTTAGGTGGTCATAACTTAGGCTAGAATTAGATCTTTATAGCATTCTTGTAAGCTTCAATTAAAAGATTACGCATCCAAATATGAGCACCATCCATATCATCACTTGCGTGCCATATTAAAAAGTATTCCATTGTTGGAAGTTCTGCAGGTATATCAACATACTCAAGCTGATGCCTCATAGCAAAGCTATGTGTGCAGAAGAGAACAATATCAGTATTCCTAACAACCTCTGGAGCGATTAAGAAGTGCTGAGCCCTAAGAGCAATATCTCTTTCAAGACCAAGTTTCGCTAACTCTACATCAATAATATGTGGACCCTTTCTTCTTTGTGAAATATTTAAATGTCTTTGAGAGAGAAGGTCTTCTAATGTGATGTTATCAATTTTAGTTAGAGGATGATTCTTTCGGTGCGCAACAACATAGTGATCTTCAAAAACTTTCTGAGACTTAACTTCATTTGATCTTGGTATAACAGGATCTACAACAAAATCTAATTGGTTGGTAGCAAGAGCATGCACCTGATCACGTCTCGCATAATGAAAGCTTCCCACTGATATATTAGGTGCAATTTTATCAATCTCTTCCATTAGGTAGGGTAGGATTCTTCCTTCAGAAACATCAGCTAAAGATATTTTAAAATTTCTAATACTTGTTGAAGAGTCAAACTCATCAGGCTCATCAACACTTTGCTGCATAAGCATGAGAGCATTTTGAATATCTGCAATCATATTTTCAGTTTTTTGCGTTGGAATCATTCCTGATCCAGTTCTTAGAAATAATTCATCGTTAAATTTTGCTCTTAATCTTGATAAGGCGTTGCTTACTGCTGGCTGTGTAATACCAACCACATCTGCGGCTTTGGTTAGGCTTCCTTGGGTATAAATAGCATTTAATATTACAAATAGATTAAGGTCAAAAGTGCTTATTTTCATAGTTTTTTTAATTCCTAACTAGTATTGAAAGTAATGTGAAGTTATCATTGTATTAACTATAAACAAGACATTCACGAAACTTATAATACCATATTGGTAGCAGTTTAGAAGGGAGAGTAAAGATGGAATATGAAATTAGTCAAAAAGCACAAGATCTTATAAATAGAGTTCAAGATTTTATTAATAAGGAAGTTGCACATAACGAAACTTTATACCATGAGCAATCTAAGGATGCTGATGGCACATGGGTAGTTCCGCCGATAATGGAAGAGATGAAAGTTAAAGCTAGAGCTGCTGGATTATGGAATATGTTTCTTCCAGAAAGTGAAAATGGCGCTGGATTAACCAATCTTGAATATGCTCACTTAGCAGAAGTTATGGGAGCTCATGGAATTTCATCAGAAGTATTTAATTGCTCAGCACCTGATACTGGAAATATGGAAGTTCTTGAAAGATATGGTTCAGATGAACATAAAGAGATGTATCTCAAGCCATTGCTAAATGGTGAAATTCGTTCAGCTTTTGGGATGACTGAGCCAGGTGTAGCATCTTCAGATGCAACAAATATAGCTTCATCAGCTGTATTAGATGGGGATGAGTATGTTATCAATGGAGAAAAGTGGTGGACATCGGGTGCTGGCGATCCTAGATGTAAATTTATCATTTTTATGTGTGTAACTAATCCTGAAAATCAAAGACATCAAAGACAGTCTCAAATACTTGTTCCAATGGATGCTGAGGGTGTTGAAATTATTAAAATGATGCATGTTTTTGGTTACGACGATGCACCGCATGGCCATGCTCATATGAAATTTACTAACGTTAGAGTGCCAAAAGAAAATTTATTACTTGGTGAAGGCAGAGGTTTTGAAATTGCTCAAGGTAGATTAGGACCAGGAAGAATCCATCATTGCATGAGAGCCATTGGATTAGGTGAAAGAGCTTTAGCTATGATGTGTAAACAAAGTTTATCTAGAGTTGCATTTGGGAAGCCGTTAGCAAGACTGGGTGGAAATATGGATATTATTGCCAATTCAAGGATTGAGCTAGACCAGGCAAGACTATTAACTTTAAGAGCTGCTCGAATGATGGATACGGTTGGAAATAAAGTTGCAGCTAGTGAGATAGCTCAAATTAAGGTTGTAGCTCCAAATATCGTATGCGACATAATAGATAGAGCTATTCAAATGCATGGTGGCGCAGGTGTTTCGCAGGTTTATCCGCTAGCAAGTATGTATGCTCATATGAGAACATTAAGGCTTGCAGACGGTCCTGATGAAGTGCACAGACGAGCAGTTGCAAGGCATGAGCTAGGAAAATATACAGTCAACGAGGCTGGTGAAGTTGAGTCTTCTAACATTGCTAGAACTTAAAATTTAGGTGCCAGATAACAATAATCTGATTTTTTATGACACTGAGACGACTGGAATCCAGCGAGATTTCAGTCAGATTCTTCAGTGCGGGTCTGTTTTAACAGATAAAGCATTTAATTCTTTAGGCGAACAAGATATTGGTTGCGCTCCCTTGCCTTGGGTTATTCCTAATCCAAGAGCCATGCTAACTAACAAAAAAACTAATCTCTTTAATTCAAATGTATCTCATTATGAGATGATTTTAGATTTACAAAGACAATGGAAGCAGTGGACGCTAGATAATCCAGGTATATTTATTTCATATAATGGCCATTCTTTTGATGAAGAGTTAGTTAGACGACAATTTTTTTGGAATTTACTTGAACCTTATACTACTAATACAAATGGTAATGGTAGATTAGATTTAATGTTAATGATGCACAATGTTGTGTGTTTTTTCCCTGAAGCAATCAACATCCCATTATTTGAAGATGGTCCTAAAATTAGCCTTAGGTTGGAAGATATTGCTAGAGCTAATAATATTAGTGCTGATAGTGCGCATGATGCAATCGCAGATTGTAATTTAATGATAGATGTAACAAAAAAGATAAATGCAGTTGTCCCAGACGTATTTACATCATTTTTAAATATTTCAACCAAGCCTGGTGTTATGAATTTACTCAACACAGATGGATTTTTAGCTTTAGGTGAAGTATTTAGACGCCAAATGTTTAAATATCCAGTTGTATTTTGCGGAGGTGATCCATCTAGGCCAAATGAAATTGTTTTCTTTGATTTAAGTTTCGATGATCCTGAGGAAATTTTGGAATTAGAGCTTTCAGAAATATTTAAACTAATTAATGCTGGCGGAAGGGATGGACCATTAAAGAAATATAAAATAAATAAGACTATTCCTATATGCCATAGTGATCTCCTGACTGATAGAAGTGTCTTTGATGTTAATTTTGATGAATTAAATAGAAGAGCTCAATTAGTTAAAAATCATAAAGACTTTCAAACCAAGGTATCTCAAGCCATGTCTGACAGAATGATGAGCTTTCCAGAACCAGAGCATATAGAACAAACAATATACTCAGGTGGCTTTCCTTCATATAAAGATAAAGATCTCATGCAAGAATTCCATATTACAGATGATGCAGAGCACAGAATTAAAATTGCTAGAAATTTTGAAGACGAAAGAACCCGTATTTTTGCTGAACGTATTATTTGCCAAATGCATTTTGAGCAGGCTCCAGATGACTTTAAAAATAGATACAAAGAGTTATTTGATGAACGCATTGCTACAAAGGGTGTATGGGGTCATGTTGAATCTTCAGTTGAGGAAACTTCAAAATTGCTTGATGAGTCTGATGATCAGGAAACATCTAATATCTTAGAAGATACTTTGGAGCATCTTAAAAAAATGCAAACTTTGGTTGATTAATTCTAATATTAACTATTAAATAAAAGAATGAATAATGTCAAAGTATGTTCATCTCTCTTAATAATCATTTTTTTATCAGCATGTGGCGGCGGCGGTGGCTCGTCTGCATCAATAGCACCTTCACCCGATACTCAAAATCCTTCAGATCTAGCATGCGCAAGCTATCAAACCAATACTAGAAAATGTAGTTTTACTCATAACGGAGTCTTTAGAGAATACTACGTATACACACCGTCATCTTATTCGCCATCATCTAATGCACCCTTGTTGTTTGTATTTCATGGTTATGGAGGTTCGGCAACCAATATATTGTATTACTCAGACTTTAAAAATAGTGCAGATCAAGATGGGTATATCTTAGTTTATCCGCAAGGGTCTTTATTAAATGGAGTAACGCATTGGAATGTAGGCGGCTGGACTGTTGGAAGTACTGTTGATGATGTCAGTTTTACTGAAGATATTATAGATATTATGACTAATGAATATTATATTAATACAGATCGAATCTATTCTACTGGAATGTCTAATGGTGGCTATATGAGTTTTGGGCTGGCATGCAACTCGAGCAAGTTTGCTGCTATTGCATCTGTTACTGGATCAATGACTCCTGAAATAGATAATAATTGTGCTCCAGATCATCCTATATCTATCTTGCAAATCCATGGTTTAGCAGATAATACTGTACCTTATGATGGAGCATCATGGTCGTTGAGTATTCCTGCGGTCATGGAGTATTGGTTGACATCAAACTCATGTGATCCAGAGCCATTGTCTGTAATTGCTGATTTAGAAGATGGGAGTTATATACTCTTTGATTCGTATCAAAATTGCTCAAATAATGTTGGTGTTGAGCTTATTCTCCACAGCACTATGGGACATACTTGGCCATCTATAGATAATCATAGTTTAAGTGCGACTGAACAGATTTGGGCTTTCTTTGCTAAGTACGATATTAATGGAGCAATTAATTAAAAATTCCTATTTATTAGACTAGAAGTGACTAATTTCATTATTAAGCTTTTTAATTCCTTTAGTTACCGTTTCTAAAAAAATTACAGGCATTAAGGCATGAATCAAGCCTGCTATACCAATTAGTATTAATTTAAAACTTACAAGAGAAACTCTTAAAGCGTGGGGAATATAACCAATTTTTGCTTTACTCAGATGTTTAAAATCTATCCACATTCTTAGATTCTATACTATTCAAAATAATTTAAAAACTCTAAATAAGAAAGGTTAGAAAATGTCTGTATAATGCAAAAACTATTTATAGACCCGTAGCTCAGTTTTGGTTAGAGCGCCGCATTGACATTGCGGAGGTCGATGGTTCGAGTCCATTCGGGTCTACCAATTTTTTAAAGATCTATAGTTGCGAAATGTAGTCAATTAATCTTTCTTTATTCATTACAAACATAGCTTTCATACTTTCAGCTTGAGACAAGACTTCATTTAGATTAGTTGGGTTTTCTCCAACTTGAATCACCCCAACCATTGCCATAACAGAATGAGGAGTGCATTGATAAGCATAAAGACCCTCTATATTAAAAGTAACACTTATATCCTTACTAAGTTCGCTAGTCCATGTTTCTGCTCCAGCTGGAATCATGCCTGGAAGAGAGGCTGAGTTATGAGCTGCATCAGTTGCAACAAAATTAACTGTATCACCCTTATTAATTTTTAATATAGCTGGCTCAAAAATCATAACGCCACCAGTACCTTGATTTAACATCTTGACTGTATAGTCAGCAGCGAAAGCATTAAAGTTAATGGAGAGTAATATTAATAGTAGCAATTTTTTCATAGTAATAATCCTGTAATAATAATTAAGGTTGTAACGATTGCAAGAAAACAAAACCCTAATAGAATTGCAATCGCAAGAATTCTAAGAGGAGAGGGGGTAAAGTCAGTTTCAGCGCCACCTAGACCCAAAAGTAATTTAAATAATCTAACCAAAAAAGATGCCGTTTACATACATAGAAATAAGCATGAATGCCATAACTACTATCTGTATAACAGCAGGAATAACAACAAATAAAACCAATGGATCAAATTTCATAGCCATAAAATAATCATTTTCTAACCATTCACGAGTTTCTTCTGCGGTTGCTTCTTGAACATTTGTAATCATTAGGTGCTCCTGATATCAATAATTGGCTTTATTATAGATACTTATAATCAATTATCAATAGATATTATAATAACTGTATACAAATATTAACTATATATATTAAGAAGTTAGCCGAGGATGGTATTTATATACCTGAATTTATGAAATGGAGGTCTAGGGATTAAGTCCAGACAAATAGGATCATAGGTATCGATACTGTAATTATAAGTAAATCCAGAGGAAGACCTAATCTCCAGTAATCAGTAAATTTATAGTTTCCTGGGCCCATGACAACAGTATTACATTGATGCCCTATTGGCGTTAGGAATGCGCAACTAGCGCCAACAGCTACAACCATTAAGAAGGCTTCTATTGGATAACCAAGCTCTATAGCTATTCCAGCTGATATAGGTGCCATTATTACAGCAGTAGCGGCATTATTAATTATATCTGTCGTTGCCATTGTTACGATTAATATCGTAAAGAGCAGCCAGAATTGACTTAAATCACCAGCTAATCCAGATATACTAGAAGATATAACATCAGTTAAGCCTGTTGTTTGAAGAGCAGTCCCAACTGGAATCATTGCTGCCAACATTATCACTATAGGCCAATCTATATCTCTATAAAAATTACTATCAATTATTTTTATACGAGCAAAGCCTAGAACACATAAAAGAAATGCTGCTGCCGTCGGGAGAATATTAAAGGCAACCAAGCATATTGCTGCGGTAAAGAAAATGAGGCCTTTTAGTAGTCTACTTCTACTAGGTATAGTCTGAAGCTCTCTTTGACGCAAAGGCATAAGACCGAGATGTTTTATTTTATTTGTAACATCTTCTTCATCTAAATCTCTTACGCCCAGCAAAAGGACATCTCCTGATTTAAATGTTTCTCTTGTTAGTCTTGTTCTATATTTAGCTCCCTTTCTCCATAAGCCTAATAAGTTTAATTCTTCATATGCTAGTTTTAAAAAGAAATCATATTTTCTTCCAATTAATCTTGAGCCTGGCACGATCATGGCTTCAATTTCTTCCAAATCATCATCATCAAAAGAATGTAGTTCTTTCGGGATTGTTAGATTAAACCTATCCAATAAAACCCCTATCTCATCAGGAGGACTTTTGATAACTAAAATCTGCCCTGATTTAATCTGAGTATTATTTTTAACCTTACTAACTGCACCTCTTTCATTAACCACACCTATGATTTCCACATCCTCACCAGCTAATTTTTTGAACGCAGATAAGGTTTTACCAATAAGCTCACTTGTATCACAAATACAGACTTCAAACAGATAACCTTTTAGATTAATAAGACTTGAACCTGACCCTTTAAGATCTCTTAACTGAATAAGTTTAGTTCCAAGTATGCATAAGAAGACAAGACTTAATAAAGTAATAACTAAACCTACATAAGAAAAATCAAAGAAGTTAAATCCCATTGAACTAATGGATGCTTTGTACTCTGAAATTATTATATTTGGTGGTGTACCAATAGCTGTATTCATGCCACCTAAAATACATGCAAAAGATAGTGGCATTAAAAATTTAGCAGGATGCCATTCAAGACGCTGACAAATATTTAAGGTTATAGGAAGAAGGATAGCTAAAGCACCAATATTATTAATAAATGATGATAAGAATGCAGCTATAAATAGAAGTGAGACAAGAAATTGAAATTCAGTAAATTTTCTTCCCCCAATAAGCTTACCTACCAAACCAGTTAATCCTGAATTTTTTAAACCTTGGCTTATGATTAATACTAATGCAACCGTAACCACTGCTGGATGCGCAAACCCCAGAAATGCTTCAGAAGACGGTATTACCCCAAGCACAACAAGAACAACCAAGGCTCCCATGGAGATAGCATCATATCTAAATTTACCCCAAATAAAGAATCCTAAAAGGGTAACAAGAGTTAGAGAAAGTATAAGTTGATCGTTCATCAAATATTATAAATTTTCCGGCATGCTCTCAAGATAAAGTGATGTTGAAGGGAAGGCGAATTCAGAATGATTTCTTTTAACTATTTTCATAATATTAAAAATTAACGATTCCTTTGTATTGCAAAAGTCTGCAAAGCTGCAAGGGTCAGAATAACAAACAATCATCATATCAATTGAGCTTGATCCAAGCTCAATGACTCTTACGACAGGGTCCAGATCTCCATCTGAAGCAAAATCATCACTTTTAATAATATGATCTTTAATTTCAGATCTAATAGCTTCTAATTGTTCAACGCTTGTTGAGTAGACTAAATTAATTTTCCAATCTAATCTTCTGTTGGTTATGCCTGCATGATTAATTACTATTACATCTGATAAATCTTTATTAGGAATAATCATAGGAGATGTATCAAACTGTCTTATTACTGTAGAGCGGAAGCCAATAGTATCGACCATGCCATGTAATTTCCCGCTGACTTGAATTCTATCCCCGGGTTGAAATCTATTTTCTCCAATAATTAAAATACCAGCTATTAAATTTTTAAAGAAATCTTGTGCACCAAGCGCAACGGCAACAGAGAATAATCCTAGACCAGCTACTAAAGGACCAATCTGAATTCCAAAGATATCTAAAATAACACCAAGACCTATAATCCAGACTATAGCTCTTGAAGCTCTTTCAAGCCACATCTGCATAGAAGCTGTAAGCCATGAGCTAGTAGACAAGGCTTCAAAGATTGGTTTGATGCTATTGGCTAAGACGCTAAAAATTGTATACACAACAAAAGCTTTTACAATATTTGTTGCAGAATCTCCAACAACGCCAGATATCGGAATAATAAGTGTAATAATATAAAGAGCAATAGTCACAGGGACTAGGCCGAGTGGCTTCTCTAAAGCAGATAAAATTTTATCATCAACTTTTGACTCAGTCTTAGCGGCAAGACGGCCAATAGCATTAAGCACCGTGGCTATAATAAAGCCTCTTAATAAGAATGCTGTCAGTAAAACTATAAATGAAATAATAATATCTGAGAGGTTTACTCCATAGAATCCCCTGTTCCAAACATCACTTAATAAATTAATAAAACTATCCATAATCATTTTTCAATAAATTGATATGCCATTTTAAGGCTATTTAGGGCTATATAGCAAAGTTAGAGACCTATTAAGTCGATATATATTCTTGAAATTTCTTATTAGAAATATTACCACCAGAAAGCAAAATTAAGACTTTTTTACCTTCAAAAGTTGCTCTTGAGCTCATAAGGCATGCTAATGCGATAGCTCCAGATGGCTCAAGAATATAATTAAATTCTTGATATGCAAATTTCATAGCTGCAATAATCGCCTCATCATCAACTGATAGACCTTTTACGTTATTGTTATTATTAATCTCAAAAGTTATCTCCCCAGGGAAGGGAGACTCTAGAGCATCACAGATTCCATGTTGACCATTTTTTATAAATATTCTTTTATTTGCCTTAAAAGATAATTCATGGTCATTCCAGGCCGATGGCTCAGCTGTATATAAGTCACAATTAGGATTATGATCCTTTAAAACAATACTAGTTCCAGCAGTTAATCCGCCCCCACTTGCACACACTATAGCCGCATCGAAATGCTTATCTTGTAACTCAATAGATTTTACCGCTTCCAGTGCAGCGGTACCTTGTCCAGCAATAACTTGAGATGAATCAAATGGCTTTATTAATGTCCTATTTTCTTTTAAAGCTATAGTTTCTCCAATCTTTTCTCTACTATCTTTTTGACGATCATAAAAAATGACTTTTGCACCATAAGATTTAGTATTTTTAATTTTTATGTCAGGCGCATCACTTGGCATAACGATGACAGAGGATGTTTTTAATATTTTTGCAGCACAAGCAACACCTTGCGCATGATTACCTGATGAGAAAGCTATAACGCCATTTTTTAATTGATCTTTGCTAAGCAAGGTCATTGCTGACATAGCTCCTCGAAACTTAAAAGAGCCTGTTCTTTGAAGTTGCTCAGGTTTGAAATATATCTCAGCATTCATTGCATTATCTAAAGATTCGCTTGAGACTATTTCTGTGTCAGCAAGATATGTTTTAATCCTTGAGTGAGCGCTTCTAACATCATCAAGATTAACTTGTGACATCAACTACCTATTATTTAATTTATTCTTAATTCCAATTGGAAGATAGATTAAATAAAATATACATACTGTTATCAGTAATGACGGCAGTATATGACCAGGAGGAGGGGGAAATAGATTTAAAAGACTATCTCCATCTGGTTTAGCCATTAGGTACCAATAGTTAGTTACTCCACCTGGATCAATTCCATAGGGCGCAAAGTCACCTAATATCAAATTAATGACATATATTATTGGAAGTAGAGCAAATATGGTTATTAGAATAACTTGATGTGCATCCTTAAGAGTCGGTAGATTACCCAAAGCAAGGATGGCATAAAAAACTCCAATAACAATCATTCCATGGCCTGCAAAGAATAAAATATAATCTAGATCTCCTCCAACAGTAACATCAGGTGTAAGCAGAGCCATAACTCCTCCAGCAATACCCCAGAAGTAGGCTATGTTAAAAAGTATCTTTGGGCCACCCAGTAAGAACCAGGCAAGAATAATCTCTGAGAAATCACACATATGAAAAGGCAGAACCTCTTTCCAATGATATGGATTTTCTAAAATAAATAATTGTTGGTAGGGGCTAGCAACTGCATGAAGCAGAAGAAGAAATGCTATAGCCTTCGTTATAAAATCTTTTTTAGCATCACTTGACCTATTGGCAGCGTAAGGGAGGCCAATAACTATTAAAAAAATAAGAGCAAGTGAAAATAAATGAATGGTTCCAAATAAAACAAATGGTGCATTTCCCATAACTAATTACCTCTGAAAGTACTAATTTAGATCAATTATATTAATTTATGCTGATTAAAAATGCTACTTTATTTAAAAAATTATAGTGAGCTGATTAACAGGTCTTCAGTTAAAACTGCAGGCAAAATTATTGTTTTATCCAGACCAGGCTTCCAGTATAGATATAAGGGCACCCCAGTTCTTCCATAGCTTGTAAGCACTTGTAAAATATCATTGTCTCGATTAGTCCAATCAGCCTTAATATATTTAATATTATTATCTTCAAGATACTGCTTAACTGCTGGTCTTGAAAGTGCTAGCTTGTCATTTGCCTGACAGGTAATACACCATGCTGCAGTAAAATTAATTAAATAAGCTTGATCTAAATCTTTAAGCTCATTTTCAATATCAATATTCCATAATTCAGAACTAGTGCTAGAATTTTCGATTAAATTACTTTGTTCAGCATTAGCCTCTAATGCTTTAATTGCTCCTAATTGCAGCATTATAATAATCAAAGCACCTAATAAGCTTATAACCTTTATATTTCTTGAAGAGCTTTTGGTAGATATCCAAAATACAACAGATACTAATAAGATAGTTATTAAAAGAGATATCAAACTATCTGCACTTGTTTGAAAACTAAACACCCATAAAAGCCATAAAGAGGTAGCAAACATTGGGAATGCAAAAAATTCTTTTAATGTATTCATCCATTCACCAGGCCTAGGCATTTTAGTTATAAGGCTAGGAAATATAGCTAGAAGTAAATAAGGTGCAGAAAATCCAATTCCTAGTGATAGAAATATAGGTAGAGTGATTCCAGATGGCTGAATTAAGGCATATCCAATAGCTGCACCCATAAAAGGAGCAGTGCAAGGAGATGCAACTATTACAGCTAAAACACCAGTCATAAATGACCCTAGGTAAGACGTGTCATTATGCCCAACAGCACCAAGTCTAGTTAATGAAGTACCGATATTTATATCCATTAATAACACTAGGCCTATAACAAACATAAGGATAGCCAAGAAAGCCACAATTAAAGGAGACTGGAGCTGAAATCCCCAACCAACCATAGTTCCACCTTTTTGTAATAAAAGAATGGCCGTAGCAATAGTTAGAAATGAAATTATTACTCCAAAGCAGAAATTTAAAGCATGCAATCTTACTTTTTTAGATGAACCCCCACCCATAGAAACGAAGCTTAGGGCTTTCAAAGATATGATTGGGAAGACGCAAGGCATTATATTTAAAATTAACCCGCCTATAAATGCAAAGATTAGTGCCTGCCATACAGAAATAGATTCTAAAGTTGAAAGGGATGATTCCTGTAGTGCAGCTTTAATAATAAAAGATTCATTATTTATAACCAAAATACCATCCACATTATCGGGTACATCTCCAATAAGAGGAATTTTTAAAAGCCAATTATTCTCTTCTTTTACGAACTCTTGATCAGAATTGTAGATAAAAATATTCTCATCTGTTGGAAAGAAATAAATATCTGTAATAATTTCATTAAAAGAAAATCTTAATTCAAGGTTGGTTCCATTAATCGAAGCTATATTTGGTAAAAGAACTGAAGGAACTTTATCCATCCATTCATCTAATTCATTATTATTATTAATCGTATTCAGTGAAGTTTGAATTAAAGCTGTTTCTGGAATACAAACATCGGCACAAATAAGAAAATCAATTTTTGCTGTTATGGAAATATCTTGATCTGGATTGTTTACAGATAAAGTTACTGGAAAAATTACATGATCTTCATAACCAAATGTCATCAATGGTGGATACGGAATTTTATGAGGTGTTGGATAAGAAACTTCACTTACAGTATTACCCTTTGGCAGAGTCCATTCAATATCAATGGCGCCACCAGAATCACCTGGGTTTATCCAGTAGGTATGCCACCCAGCTTGCATATCCATTTTAATACCTAGATGTACCATCGAAGTATCAGCTGATTGCTCACTTTTAATAATAGAAACTTCAGCGTGACCAGTTTCTATAGGTGCAGCAAAAACTATACTGCTTAGGAAAAAACTCGTAATGAATAAGGTCTTTAATTTCATAAATACATGTTACCTGAGTCTATAAAAAAAGGGGTGCATACACACCCCATACTAATATTTTTAATTAAAACTATTTACTACCAAGAATTTTTTTTGGTGTTTTTATTTCAATAGTTCTTGGTTTTTTCTCATCAGGAATAATTTTTTCTAAATTGATAGTTAGTAAACCATTAATAAGATCAGCTCCATTTACAGCTATATCTTCAGCTAATGTAAATTGTTGTTTAAACGCTCTTTGAGCTATTCCCTGATAAACAACCTTACTATTATCATTGACCACTTCGGCTTTAGGGCCTTCATGGCTTACAGATAAAGTTCCATCTGATAATTCAATTATTAGCTCATCTTTAGAGAGACCAGCAACTGCAATTTCAATGGTTATATTATTCCCATCCCTGTGGATGTTATATGGTGGATAGTTGGTTGATCTTTCAGAAGATTCTGAAATCCTTTGCAATCTATTCAGTAGTGGTTCAAAACCCAATGCACGATTTGTGAAAAATGGATCTGTTAATTTAAGTATCATAATTAGTCCTCCTTTAAGCGACTATTCTTGCACCCCGAAGGCATGCTTTCATTTATATATGTAGACCCAAACGGCATCTACACTACTTATTTATGGTATTTTTATTGAATTTCAAGGTTAAGTTAAAAAAATACACAGAAGTTATAAATTTTAAAAAGGAACTAAACAAACTTATGTTAGTCTATACAAATATGAAACACATACTATTAACAAGCCTTATTGTTTTTTCAACAATGAATTTTTCAACTGAAATAGAAGAAAAATTAGTAAATTCTGGAGACATTTGGACCTTAGGTTCCGGAACTGGAAATAACATGTCCATTGGTGGAGAAGTTCTCTATCTTATGCCTAATAGTGCATACGAAACTTATAGAAGTAGAAAGTTTAGTGATTGGAATCAATTTTCTATGGTGGATACAAGAAACTTAGTAAAATTAAGAAGAGGCTATCAGGTTGAAATAATAGAAGGTCTCTATCAAGACAATATTTTTAAAGTTAAACTTTTAAGTGGAAATTCTAAGGGAAGAAATTACTATGTGATCGCTGAAGACCTTCTTAAAAAATACACACTAAATAAAAAGCTAGCTACAAATAATACAATTGAGAGTACTAGTGAGTATCTAGATTATGAGGAAGAAAAATAATGAAAAAATATATCTTATCTTTATTTATAGCAATTACAGTAATTAGTGGATGCTCAACAACCTCTTTAAGACCAGATGTTGTTGATAAATCAGTAACACAAAGAGCTCAATCGGTTGTATTTGGAGTTATAGAAGAAGTTACGAAGGTTACAATTGAAGGCAATAGAGAGCTTGGAGCTCTTACTGGAGGAGTTATTGGAGGAGCGGTTGGTTCTGCTAATAGCGATGAGGAAATTGAATCTGGAGTTGGAGCAATCTTAGGATCCTTAATTGGAAGCAGGCTTGGAGCTGAGATCGGGAGTGCTGCTACTAAAATGGAAGGCGTAGAACTTTTAATTCTTAAGGATTCAGGTAGGTACATATCTATCATTCAAGAGGCTGGTAATTTTAATTTTGAATCAGGACAAGCTGTAAAAATTGTAAAATCTGGAGGCAAGTCAAGAGTGCTGCCTCGTAAAAGTAATTAAATAATTTAGGTATTTATTGTTACATTTGATCATTTAAATATATGAGCGAAAACCTCTATTCAGACATATACAATAAAGCTCTTGATCTTATTTCAAGAAGAGAACACTCAGTTAAAGAAGTTCAAGATAAATTATCAAGAAAATTTGATTCAGATGAGACTATAGAATCTGTTATAGAAAAATTAACTCTTAATAACTTAATCAATGACTCTAGGTTTGCAGAAATGTATACCCGCAGCAGGAAGAGAAAAGGATTTGGCCCTAAAAGAATTGCTTATGAATTAAGTATTAAAGGGGTAAAAGAATATATTGCTAGCGAAGCAATTGATGAAGAGGGTGGCTGGATTGAATCGGCTCTAAATGTCTTCAAAAAAAAATACAAAAATGGCCCAGCTGCTGATTTTAAAGAATCTATGAAGCAAAAAACATTTATGCAAAATAGAGGCTTTACTTTTAAAGAAATTGAATCAGTTATGCGATAGGACATGTTATGATTTATCGCTATGTCCTATCAGGTTTTAGCTCGAAAATATCGTCCAACTAACTTCGAAGAGGTTGTTGGTCAAGACCATGTTGTTCAAGCATTAAGTAACAGCATATCCCAAGACAGAATCCATCAAGCGTATCTTTTGGCTGGCACAAGAGGTGTTGGAAAAACAACAATTGCTAGAATCTTGGCTAAGTGCTTAAATTGCCAATCTGAAGAAAACCCCGTCACTATCCCATGTGATAAGTGCAATGCTTGCGAAGAGATAAAGGTAGGAAGGCATTTAGAGTTTCTAGAAATAGACGCAGCATCAAGAACTGGTGTTGATGATATGAGAGAGCTTATTGATAATGTTCAATACAAACCCGCTAATGGGCTTTACAAAATTTATTTAATTGATGAAGTTCATATGCTTTCAAGAGCAAGTTTTAATGCCTTATTAAAAACTCTTGAAGAGCCACCAGAGCATGTAGTCTTTATTTTTGCTACAACAGATCCAGATAAGATTCCTAAGACAGTTTTATCAAGATGTCTTCAATTAAACCTAAAAACAGTAGCTCATAACATCCTTCAGGATCATTTAGCTTCCATAGTAAAAAATGAAGAAGTTCCTAATGATAATGAGGCCTTGGGACTTATAGCAGATAGTGCGAATGGTTCAGTTAGAGACGCTCTTACATTGCTTGATCAGGCTATTGCTCATGGCGCAGGATCTATTAATTTAGATGAGGTTAAATCTTTATTAGGAACTATAGATCATTCATATTTATATGGAATGATGCATTCAGTTATAAATGGGGATGGTAAAAATGCTTTTCATCATCTTGATTCTATAGCTGAACTTAATCCAGAGTACGATCATATTTTACAAAGTATTATTTCCATTCTTCATAAAGTTTCTTTGGAGCAAGTTCTCAATAATAGTGATACAGATGAGATTAAAGAATTAGCTTCAATAATTGATCCTGAGTTTTGCCAGTTGCTATATGAAATCACCGTAAACGCTTATTCAATGTTTCATGTTCACCCAAACCCAAAAGAAGCCTTAGAGATATGCCTTCTTCGAATGTTGGCTTTTAATCCCTTAAAGCAACCTTTAGAGACTAGTATTGAAGCCTCAGGAATTGAAAAAAAAAATAATAAAATAGAATCACCTCCGCCAATAAAAATAAATAAACCTATAGAAGAAAAAGCTCAAACTATTGAGCAGCCACCCATAGCCCCATTAATCGAAGAAGCTAAGGTTGAACAAGAAGAGCCCTCTATATCAGTTCAGTCCTATGAAGACTGGAATAAGGCTTATCTCTCAATGGATTTAAGTGCATTTTCAGAAGCTTTATTTGGCAATCTTGAATTTTCATCTCATGAGAGATCATCAATAACATTAAAGGGAGATATAGATAAATCTTCAATTCCTCAAAGTGTTTTAACTGAATTTCAAGATGAATGTTCTAGTTTTTTTAAAGTTAAAATTACTCTTAAATTTGAACAAGGATCATGCGAAAATAGTCCATCAAGTATTAAGCTTAAAGCGAATAACGTGAAACAATCATCAGCTCAATCGTCTATTACTAACGATGCTGGCATTCAGGATATTATGAAGAAATTTAACGGCAAGATTCAAGATGGATCAATCAAACCCCTAGATTAAAATGACTAAAGATCTCTTAAATGATTTAATCCAAGCTTTAACAATACTTCCAGGTGTTGGAAAAAAATCTGCTCAACGTATGGCTCTTTACTTATTGGATAAAAATAAACAAGGTGCAAAAATAATGGCTTCTACCTTGCTTGAAGCTGTTGAGGATATTTCTCGATGTAAACGTTGCAGAATGCTGACATCCAATGATTTATGTAGAGTTTGTTCTGATCTATCAAGAGATGATAAAAGTATATGTATAGTTGAATCGCCATCAGATGTTTTAGCAATTGAGTCTACCGGAGGCTATAAGGGTAAATATTTTGTTTTACTTGGGAGACTATCTCCTATTGAGGGAGTAGGACCAGAAGAGCTAGGTATAGATGAACTTCTTATTATTATAGAATCAGAAGGTATTGAAGAATTAATTCTTGCTACGAGCTCTACAGTCGAAGGTGACGCTACAGGTATGTATATTAAAGACCATATTCCTGATATTAAGGTATCTAGAATATCTTATGGCATTCCTATTGGCGGTGAATTAGAGTATGTCGATAGCAATACAATTGCTCAAGCAATTCAAGGAAGGACAGAGGTATAAAATGAGTATCAAATCAGATAAGTGGATAAAAAAGATGTCATTAAACGAAAAGATGATAGAACCTTTTTCTGATAATCAGGTGAGGGTAGATGAAAAAGGTAATAAGCTTATCTCCTATGGAGTATCTAGTTATGGATACGACGTAAGGTGCTCTGATGAATTTAAAGTATTTACAAATATACATTCTGTAACAGTTGATCCAAAGAATTTTGATGATAATAGTTTTATAGATATTCAATCAGATGTTTGCGTAATACCACCTAATTCATTTGCTTTAGCAAGAACTGTTGAGTATTTTAAGATTCCAAGAAATGTACTAACAATTTGTTTAGGTAAGTCAACTTATGCTAGATGTGGAATCATAGTTAATGTGACACCACTCGAGCCTGAGTGGGAGGGGCATGTCACCTTGGAGTTCTCAAATACAACTAATCTACCTGCAAAAATTTATGCTGGCGAAGGTGTAGCGCAAATGATTTTCTTTGAGTCAGATGAGGATTGTGAAACTAGTTATAAGGATAGAGGCGGTAAATACCAAGGACAGCTCGGAGTAACTTTACCCAAGACTTAGTATTTTTTGCAATTTAAGTCTTTCAGTAGCAGCTTCTTTTTTATCAATAACTTCTAAAATAAGAAAGCCTAATTCTGGAACTAAATAATACTCAGTAACTCTTGAGTCTTGTTCTCTAATCCTTTCAATGACGACAGATTTATAGGATTCACCATCAAATTCATATATATCATTTCTTGCAAATTTATAGGTATTTACCTCTATGTCACCATCTCTAATATTCTGAAGTGCTATTTTAAAAGGGCTGTAATCTTTTGAATCAATCATTTTTTTAACATTTATTCGCATTTGGACTTGAGCATTTAATGGATCTAGAATTTTTAGATCTTTTTGATATGAAATTTCCCATTTATTTTGACCTGAAGATTCAATAACTCCATTACCTTTTCCATATTTAATTAAATATTTTCTTTTTATTAAAAATGCTTTTATTGTCACTAAGTATTTTTCTGAAAATACCTGATTGTTTATAACGTCAAAAGTTGATTCAAAAAATAATTTTATAATTTTTGTTTTAGCATCAAAGGTAATAGAGGCTTTGTTATCATCTGTCTTAAATTCTCTAATTCCAGTTACTGAAAATTGTTCAGTCTCAAAAAGATACTCAGCTTTATAATCTTGAACCTCATTAGCTTTAACTAATAATGGAAGTATTAATATTAGAACTAGAATTTTTTTAAATTTCATAATTTTTATATATCACTTCTTGGTCTAAGCCTGTTTTTTTAAGATTAATTTCGCCTGAGGCTATCATACCTATAACTTGCGGAAACAAAAGATGCTCAGCTTTATGAATTCTTTCAATCAGATCATCAAGCTTCTGATCCACATTAACTGATATCCTTGCCTGAGCTACTATGGGGCCAGCATCAAGCTCTTCTGAAACAGAATGAACTGTTACACCATGCTGAGTATCTTTATTTGCTATAACCTGCCCATGAGTATTAAGTCCTGGGTATTTTGGTAACAGTGAGGGATGAATATTAATCATCATACCCTGAAAAGCTGATGTCATAACAGGCGACAATATTCTCATAAAGCCAGCTAAGACAATAAGATTAGGTTCAAATCTGTTTATAGATGATACCAATGCAGCATCAAAGCTTTCACGTGAATCATAGTCATTATGATTAATTACTTTTGAGGGAATATTAAACTTTTTAGCTCTCTCAAGACCAAAAGCATCTGCATTATTACTAATAACGCCTACGACATTTCCATCAATTGCTCTAGCTTCACAAGCCTGCATAATTGCCTCTAGGTTTGAACCACTTCCAGAGATTAATACAATTATTTTAAACACTATTATAAATATGTAACTGGCGTGTCTGTGTCTCTATCATGAACATTACCTAGATAAAACGCTTCATAGCCAGATTTTTTAACACAGTCCATAGCTTCTTGTTTTAGCGATTGATCTACAATTAACGTCATCCCAATGCCGCAATTAAATATCCTATACATATCACCATCAGAAATACTTCCTTGAGCTTGAAGCCATTTAAAAACCTCAGGCATTTCCCATGAATCTTTAAAGATATCAATATTTAATCCAGTAGGAATTATTCTTGGTATATTTTCAGTAATCCCGCCACCAGTAATATGGGCCATACCGTTAACTTTTATAGTTTGTAGAATTTCTTTTATAAGTTCTGGGTATAAATGAGTAGGCTTTAATACCATGCTTACAATAGAATTAATTTCGTCTTGTGATGCTGAAGATTCATTAATAATTTTTCTTATTAACGAATAGCCATTTGAGTGAGGTCCGCTAGATTCTATTCCAATAATTACGTCACCATTTTTAATATTTAAACCATTTATAATTTTACTTTCATCAACTATGCCAACTGAAAAACCAGCAAGATCAAAATTTTTGCCAACATAATGCCCAGGCATTTCAGCAGTTTCACCGCCCAGAAGGGCGCAGCCGCTATCTTTGCAGGCAGCAGCAATACTTTTAATAATTAAAGCTGCTTGATCAACATCAAGAGCAGAGGTTGCAAAATAATCTAGAAAGAATAAAGGTTTAGCACCACAGGTTATAAGATCATTAACACACATGGCTACCAAGTCTTGACCAATCGTGTCGAGCTTATTATTTTCTTGAGCTAAGGCCACTTTTGTACCAACGCCATCAGTGCATGCAACCAGAGTAGGATTCTTAACTGAGCCATCTAATTTAAACATTCCTGCAAATCCACCAATGTTTCCTAAGACATTAGGACCTTGCGTAGCACCAACATCAGCCTTGATTTTATCAATAAGTGAGTTACCAGCTTCGATATCAACTCCAGCTAATTTATAAGGATCATTGTTCTTAATTTCTTTTGTCATTTAAAATACCTATGTGAAGAAAATTAGCAGTCAATCATTCAATTTCATTCTTACGTTTGTAATTATCTTTTCTAATTACTCCTATGGGAAGGAATTTCAGAAACTTTTTGAAATAACCGCTCCTATGAGTGAAGTCTCAAACGTAGATGCAGCAATCAATAAATCATTTAATGATCTTATTTATCGATTAACAGGCACCAATGATCTATCTACAATAAAACAAATTGCTCCATCCGTTAAGCTAAAAAAAGATTTCTTAGTAAGTTATGAGCCAATTAATATTTATGACAAATCATTTTTAGTTACAAGATTTAATAAAAAAAGTCTTTTAGAAAAACTTGATTCCTTAAAAATACCTATTATTGGTTACAACAGGCCTACGATCATGCTGCTTGTAAAAGTTGAAGATGGAAATGATGCTCCATATATTTTAAACAATTCTTCAAGTAAATTAGTAGATCATGATATTAAGTTAATTTTAGATGAAGTATCTAATCAAAGAGGTATCTTTTTTGAGCTCCCAGTTTTTGATCTAGATGATATCAAGGAGCTGAGCAGCTTAACTATTTTTGATTCTGAAGAAGATATTATTTTGTCTAATTATGAATATGACTATCAGCTTAATTTAAATATTTCTCAGTCTTATATAAATAAATGGGTAATAACAGGTGATATAAATTCTGATAAAGCTACAAGTTTAAAATTAACTCTAAGTACATTACGCAAAAAGCTAAACACTTTAGCTAACGACTATCTCCATGCTTTTAAAATTCCTAATTCACAAAGCTCAATACGAGTAATTGTTAATAATATAAATTCTTATAATGAGCTAAAGCAACTTCAAGACGTCATGTCTCGATTAATATCAATTAAAACTTCTAAAATAAATAGCTATGTAGATAGATCAGTAGTTTATACCTTACAAATTAGTGGTGACATTAAATCATTTAAAAAAGAAGTGAATGCAAATCCATATCTTCAATTGATTGAAAGCGATGACAATGTTACTTTTGTTTTATTGAATAATTAATTATGAGCCAGTACTTTATTTTTATACCCAACCTCCTTTCTATAGCTAGAATAGGGCTTGTATATCCTATTTTAAACTCAGTCTATATTGGTGAATATTTATTAGCTTTAATATATTTTCTTATAGCCTCTCTTACAGATGCATTAGATGGGTTTCTGGCTAGAAAAATGAATTGGTATACGGAGCTAGGAAAAATCTTAGATCCTGTAGCTGATAAGTTATTAGTTATAGGGACTATTTTTGTTTTATGGGTTAATGACTTTATACCTTTATATGTATTTATAATATTAATCAGTAGAGATATATTAATTCTACTAGGTGCTGCTATGCATATGAGTTTAATTACCAATAATGCACCCAGTCCAAATATTCTGGGCAAGATAACAACTGGCGTTCAAATTTTTTATATTACTCAGATATTGATTCTTCAATCTTTATCTTCCGAACTTCACCTTTTTTGGCTGGACTGGCTTATTGTAATAATTACTGCATCGAGTCTCTTGGTGTATTCATCTGCATGGCTCAAGTCCATTAAAGGACATCATGACCAACCCTAAGCAATTAATTTTCCCTTTTAGTATTGATAAGAAATCTTCTATTAAGAAATTTTTTGTAGCAGAGGGTTGTGAGAATTTAGTAGCTGCAATACAAGATAATAAAGCGGGAGATATTTTTCTATTAGGGGGCGAGGGTGTAGGTAAATCTTATCTTCTTCAGGCAACGTGCAATGATCTTAGTTCCTCATCTTTTACTACAGCTTATATTCCTTTAGCAGAAGCAATTAAACTGAAGCCAATGCTGTTAGATGGTCTTGAATCTTTAAATTTAGTCTGCTTAGATGATCTGGATGCTATTGCTGCTAACAAAGACTGGGAGGTGGCTTGCTTTAACCTCATTAATCGATGCAATGAATCAGGTTGTAGGTTAATTTTTAGCTGCTCAAAGGATGAGAAGAATTTCTTTCCAGATCTGCTCTCTAGATTAAAAAAAATGACTAGTTATATATTACGTTCTGTTCAAGATGCTCAGCTTAATAACGCGATTAAAGCAATTGCTTTGAATTTAAGAATACCTATAGAAGAAAAAGAAATTAATTTTTTACTCAATACCCATACTCGTGATCTAGCAACTTTAATAAATTTTATAAAAAAGATTGATGATCACTCAATGGGATCGAAAAGAAAGATTACAATCCCATTGATAAAAGAGTTGTTATAAATTTACTTTAAGTAAAATAAATCCAAAGAGATTGAGTAGTAATACTCATAATAATCACTATCAAAAATATCTTAAATATAAATTTATTTAAGTAAGCCATAACTATTCTACTAATTCACACTCGCTACAATAAGCAATTGGAGTAAATTTACCATTTTGCTTTATAAGCTGGTCAAACGCATTAAGTTCTTTGAGTAGAAGTTGTCTTGATGAGCTAAATGGAAGTTTAATATTTACATTCTTTGAAATTTCAAAAAATACTTCCCATGGCTCAAGATCACGTTTGTAATACTTAATCTTATAGTTATCCAATGCATGTGTTTCAGCTACATGCGCTATCACATCATTTAGAGTTCCAAGCTTGTCAACTAGGCCTAATTCTTGAGCTTTATCACCAGCCCAAATTCTTCCGCCAGCAATCTTTAAAACATCTTCATATTCCATGCTTCTATTATTAGCAACAACCGATACAAAGTTTTCATAGATACCGTCAACATTAGCTTGATATAGATCTTTCATATAATCTGGCATTGGTTCAGTAGGCTCCCATTCACCCATTTTTGTAGAACTTACACCATCAACATTAATACCTGCCCAGTCTAATGCTCTACCAAGTGTTGGAACTATTGAATAAACACCAATTGAGCCTGTAACAGTATTTGGCTCAGCCCAGATCTCGCTTGAGTTAGTTGTAATCCAAACACCGCCTGATGCAGCAACATTTCCCATAGAGGTATAAACTTTTCTACCAGTTGATTTGAAATCATCTAATGCATTTAATATAAGCTCGGATGCATACACATCTCCTCCACCACTATTTACTCTTAATATAAGTACTTTGACATTCTTATCATTTTTAGCTTTGTAAATTTTCTCAACAATAGAATCTGAGCCAGCAGTACCTTGAGATTCTTGACCGGTCATAATGACACCTTCAACATTTATAATCGCAATAATATCTTCAGCATCTTCATCAAAGCTAGCATCTAATGTAGAAAGGTACTCAGCATATGAAACTCCCTCAGGCCATTTATCTTTATCAGCATCTTCGCTGCCAAACTCTGCAATCATATAGTCTCTTATTTCTTCATGTTTCATTAGTCCATCAACTAAGCCGAGGTTAAGTGCAACTTTGTTCATATCACCTTTTTCATCTTTAGCTAAGATATCAAAGTTGTCTCCATATGACTGAATAGTTCCTGCTTCTAGGTCTCTACCACTTTCCATTTTTTGCTTGTATGTATTCCATAAAGGATTAGCAAAAGCATTCCACGCTATCTTGTCGTTTTCTGACATATTCATTCTTGTATATGGCTCTGGACCTGATTTAAAGTCACCAGCTGAAAATATTTCATAATCAAGCTTAATATTGTTATAAAAATCTTGCATATATTCACGCTTTCTAGAAAAGCCTGAAGTTTCTATACCATAATAGCTACTAGTATTTAGATATAACTCTGTGGCTTGCGATGCAACTAGATAATCACTAGTAAGCAATCCATTGGTATAGGAAATAACACGAATATCATTATCGACAATATTTTTAATTGCATCTGCAATAGCTAGAGAGAAAACTTGCCCTCCCATTGATAAGTTATCAACATCTAGGTAAACAGCTTTTAAATTTGTATCATCAGCTACTGCATCTAATACTTTTAGAACATCTCTTATTGCATAAACATTTGGCTGAGTATCTCCAGCTAAAATTATGCTCACTGGGTCTGATGGGCCACTTTGCGGCTGATCAACAATCACACCAGACATTTCAAGATATAAGATTTTATTCTTAGTATCTACTTCATCATCTCCAGCAAAAGAACCAGCAACTCCACCTAGTATTGAAAAAGTTAGAACTAATAAAACAAGCGTTGTTATTACTGCTACAAATATTCTTCTCGCTTTATTTAAATAATTCTCAATCCATAAAAATATACTTTTCATCTTTTCTCCTTAAAACTAAATTAAAAAACTAACTGCAGTTGCTATTTCAGAACAACCCAATAAACAAATATCTAAGTAAGGTAAAACCTTAAATAGAAAAATTCCGATACTAGTAAAAATTAGTATCGATCCAACCACAAAACATATAACCATTTGTAATTACTCCTGTTCAAAAAAAATATCTTCAATTCTTTTGTCAAAAAAATTTGCTATTTTCATAGCCAGAGGAAGAGATGGATCAAATTTATTATTCTCAATAGAATTAATAGTCTGACGACTAACATCAACCTTAGAACTGAAAGCATCTTGGCTCAAATTAAGCTCATCTCGAAGTTTTTTAAGATTATTATTCATCTAGTTCATGTTTCATCATTAATATCTATTACATACATTGCTTTATAAGCTTTTCTTCCGCCTATACTCAGACCAATGCTATAAAGTAAAAAGTACTCAAAAAAAACAAAATCAAATCCCATAAAGACTTCAAGCGGCCATGCAACTAAAAAACCTGTAATCCAAAAAAAGTTTATACCATAAAGATTTGCTTTAATATTAAAATCTATAAAGCCTTCATCCTGGCGTTTCATAAAATCAGCAATTAGTTTTCCGCCCGCAAGAAAGCCTAATATGGCCATAGGATAGAGGTAACTATATATCCATGCCATCTCATCCGTCTGCCCAGTAAGTCTTTCACCCCAAATACCCCCAAGGATAAAGCCAGAAAGCGCTGATGCTAGCGTTACAAGAACTAAGCCGCCTCCATAGGTTTTTTTATCTTGGGTATTTAATGAAGACCATTTAATATTCATTCCACCCCAATTCACTTCTGCCATATAAAATCCTTTTCTTGGTTATGAGCTAATTATATGTAAAGTAAACTTTACATGTCAAGTACACTTTACATTTATTTATTATTTCTTATAGTTCTTGGTCCATACATTGAATGTATAAATAAAATAATAATTAATATAATTTCAAATGTATCAAGCAGCAGCCCACCAATTCCGAAAACTCTTATGGAGGCGAGCAAGAAATATATTAATAAAATAAAGCAAAAGCTTTGGTAAGCCTTAATTGATTTTTTAATCAAGAAGGGCGCAAAGGTCAAAAGAGGAAGGGACCAGATAACAAAGATTGGATAATTAATTCTGCCTGTAAAAACTATAAAAAGTTTTACAAGAATTAGTCCAAGTAAAAGCGCTAGGGTTGTCTGTGTAAAGGTTTTAACTTTTAGCATTTAGTTTTTGAATAATTTTAGCCATCCTCATACCAGTTTTATGAGCTATTTTATATTCATCTGGAGTCAGGGTTGGGCTTGAATTAAAGCTCTCAACATGAGAAGGGCCATAAGGGGTACCTCCAGATTGAGTTTTGTTGATCTCTTCAATCGAATAGGGTGATCCTACTATTACCATGCCGTGATGTAACTGATAAGTTAATAAATTCATTAAGGTTACTTCTTGACCACCATGCATGGAACCAGTTGATGTAAATGCACACCCTGGAATATCCTCAAGAGCATGGGTTGCCCATAAATCACCAGTTGAATCTAAAAAGTGTTTCATTGGTGCTGCCATAGAGCCAAATCTAGTTGGCGATCCCAAGGCAAGACCAGAGCAATTCAGCAGATCTTCTTTTGAGCAATAAGTCTCTCCTTCCTTTGGAACACTAGGGTCAGTTAACTCTGTATTTGGAGATACTTTGGGAACAGTTCTTATTTTTACATCAAGACCTAGCTCCTCAGCACCATCAGCAAGAGCATGTGCTAAATTTTTTACTGCACCGCTGGCAGAATAAAAGAGTATTAATAGATATTTTTCGGTCATTTTTTGCTTCTTTGTAATATTATAGGCACATGAAAAATAAAATTATATCGTTATTCTGCCTGTTTTTATTAATTAGCTGTCAAAAGGCTGATATTGATTTACATAATTCTAAAGATATTGTTTCAGAGAATCTAAAGGGTCAGTGGGTAATGATAAATTATTGGGCTGATTGGTGTCCTCCATGCTTAAAAGAAATGCCAGAATTGGTTGCCTTTGCATCGGCTAACAAAGATGTTCAAGTTTTCGCTTTTAATTTTGATCAATTAGATGGCGAAGATTTAGATTATGAGATTAATAAATTTGGTGTTGATATTCCATCGATTCTTACTCATCCAAGAGATATATGGGGAATTGAATCGCCTGCAACTTTACCGGCTACTTACTTTATAAACCCAGAAGGGAAAATCGTACAAAGTTTATTTAGACCTCAAACTCAAGAAACTTTAGAGGATATCCTGCGAAGCCTTAAAGAGGTTTTGTAAAAAATTATCTTTTAGTAAATTTTCAGGATTAATTTTTTCTTTATTAAGATAAATAGTCCAATGCAGATGAGGACCAGTGACCCTTCCTGTTTCTCCGACAGCTCCCATGACCTCACCTTGTTGTATCATTTGACCCTCCTTGACTATAGATGAGTCAAGATGGCTGTAAGAGGATATTAGACCAAAGCCATGATCTATAAGAATGGTATTTCCTGTATAAAAGAAATCACCAGTAAGGATTACCCTTCCTTTTAATGGAGCAGATACTTCAACACCTAAATTTGCTGCAATATCTAGAGCAAGATGAGGAGATCTTGGTTTTTCATTTATAAATCTTTTTTTACCATATCTACTCGAAATAATACCTTCTACTGGATTTTTAAAATAAAAGGAGGGGCTTATTGATGTGTCATAACTTTGGATAGCAGCACGAATTAATAAAGCTTCGGCATTAGCTCTTTCTCTATCCTTTTTATTAAGATCTACTTTGGAGACATCTTTTATAGTGATTCGAGATTCTCCAAAATTTTTAAATTGAACTTTTATATTCACATCCCCAATAGTTTTTATTGAAGTTTTATATACGTAAGGCAAGCCTAGTATTAAATAATCAGATTGATCATATTTAAAGATTAAATTTTCTGTTGATGCTGCATTAGCTTTCAGGGCTATAACATCACCAGATATACCTGATATTTCGTTGGCTGATGTTTTATAGGAAACAATAAGCATCAAGCTTAATAGGCATAGAGCATAATTATTTCTCATGCTTAATAACTCCTATTTTTGATTCAAAGCTTCCAGAACTTAGCCTGGTTGTAACAAGCTCTCCACTTTTAATTTCTTGTGAGTTTTTGATTGCTTGCCCAGTTGAATTTTGAACTATTGCGTAACCCCTATCTAAAACGGCTAAAGGGCTAAATGCATTTAAATTAGAATTAATTTTCTCAAGTAACTTTGATTTATTTGTAACAAGGTATGAAAAACTTTTTATCATCTCTTTAGATAAAGCCTCTACATCTTTTAATAGATTCCTGATAATTTTAAATGGATTTTTTTCTGTAAGTGATTGATTTAATAATGCTAATCTTTGGTTAGAGCTTAAGAAACTCTTCTCTAAAGATTGTTTTAATCTTAGTTCAATATTGTGCAATTTTTGTTTCTGCTCATTTAAAATAACTTGAGGGCTTTTTAAGTTTGACTCAAGGAGATCCAACCTTTGCTTATTAGTTTGAATGACATCCTCAAATCCATTTATTAAGCCTATTTTAATTTCTCGAAGCCTATCATTTAATTGAAATTGAAATTCAGTAACTAATTCAGCTGCAGCTGTTGGAGTAGGAGCTCTCATGTCAGCAACAAAATCAGCAATAGTAAAGTCAATTTCATGCCCAACACCAGAAATAATAGGAAGAGGAAAATCATATATCTCTCTAGCAAGATCCTCGTTATTAAATGCCCACAAGTCCTCAATAGAGCCTCCGCCTCTAGTCATCACAACTGTATCGATTGGATTAGGTGCAGTTTCATTAAATAGCAGGATTAAATCTAAAGCTTTTATAATAGACCTAGGTGCAGTATCGCCTTGAACCATTGCAGGAGATAAAGTAACTTCACTTGCAGGCGCTCTTCTTTTTATAGTCGAAATAACATCCTGTAAAGCTGCTGTCGATGCAGATGTGATAACACCTATATGTTTAGGTGGGAAGGGTATGTCTTGTTTTCTTAAAGGATCGAATAAGCCTTCTTTATCTAATTTTTGTTTTAATTCTTCAAATTGCTGCATTAAATTACCAACACCAGCTGGCTGCATATGACGAACTATTAATTGATAATCACCTCTTGCCGCATACAAACTTACTTGCCCTTTTAGAACACACTGATCTCCATCCTTAGGACTAAAGTTCATCCGCATTTTTTGATTTTTAAACATGGCGCATCGAATAGAGCCTTCAGGATCCTTTAGGGTGAAATAAATATGACCTGAGCTTGGCTGGGCAAGATTAGAAATTTCTCCAAGGACAGACACAGAGCTAAAGTTACTTTCTAAAATTGCCTTAGCTGATCTATTTAACTCTCCTACAGAGATTATTTCTTTATTCTGATCTAGAATGTCATTCATAACAGAAGTATAGCTTTATGACCGAAAATTTACATCGAGCAAATAATTTTATTTTACTAGCAGGCGGGGCAGCTCTTATAGGCTTTGCTCCAATTTTTGTTAGATGGAGTGAAATGTCACCATCTTGGATTCTTTTCTACAGGATGTTGCTAACACTGCCAATGCTTTTGTTAATAAACCTATATTTTAATAAATCTTTTGTATTTAAAGTTCGATCTAAAAAGACTATTTATATAGCTTTTGTTGCAGCTTTTGCATTTACTATAGATTTAACTTTATGGCATTGGAGCATGACTATGACTTCAATTTCCAATTCAACCATTATTGTTAATTCAGCCCCAATTTTTGTAGCATTAATATACTTTCTTTTTTTTAAAGAAAGCTTGAATAGGCATTTTTTTATTTCGCTTGGAGTAACTTACTTAGGAGTAGTAGGTTTAATTCTTTCTGCTGACACCTATACATCAGGTAATCTTATGGGCGATATCTTAAGCCTAATCGCAGCAATTTTTTATGCTACCTATTTAGTTTTTATTTCAAGACTTGGAAAAGAAGAGGCTCTAAGTATTATTTTTTACACCAGTTTATTTTGTTGTATATTTTCCCTTCCTGCTGCATTAATAGAATCATCTCAAATACTTCCACCATCTTTAGATGAATGGATAAACCTATTTCTACTTGCTTTACTATGCCAGGTTGGTGGTCAGTACATGATTACTTATAGTATCGCCAGAATTTCACCATCCGGTGGCTCTATTGGATTATTGCTACAGCCTGTAACTGCAACAATCTGCGCTGCTTATATTTTTGGTGAATTAATTAACGTTACTCAGATGTTATTTATTTGCGTAGCTTTACTTGGAATATATCTAGCAAGAATTAATGTGGCAAAGTTATAGTAAATAGATGATTTAATTTATTTAAATTATCTCAATAAAATAGTATATTATGCGGCTCATGAGTAATAAGTACTTATGAATAGGTAATTTTAGATTACAGCTTTGGGTGATTAGCTCAGTTTGGTAGAGCATCTCGTTTACACCGAGAGGGTCGGCAGTTCGAACCTGTCATCACCCACCATTTGGTAAGCTTGTAACTTATTGGTTGCACTTTTGTCTTAACAGGATATTATTCAATCAAATACCAAAGTGGTCTGGTAGTTAAACGGTTATAATCTCGCCCTGTCACGGCGATGTTCGGGGTTCGATTCCCCGTCAGACCGCCACTTAATTATGAATGAAACAGTAATAGTACTTTTAACACTTTCATACTCTCTTATACTAGGGATTATAGTCGCTCAGGTTGTTTTAACATCCCCTGTAGTGTTTAAAGTTCTAGATAACGATAATGCTTCTAATTTTTTAAGAGCTATATTTCCAAGATACTATTTACTGCTTTTTTTAATATGCCTTGTTGCTTCATTAATATCTTATCTGTGGTTTTCAAGCATGGATCTTTGGATTGCTTTAGGCGCTTCTATTCTTGCATTTATAGGTTTTATTATTATTCCTCTTACAAATAGCGCTCGAGACAGAGGGTGGAATCGACTTTTTAAATTTCTACATAATCTAAGTGTTTTAAACACCATTATTCTATTTATCATTGCTGTAGCACAATTAATTAGAATTTCTTAGTATTTGCATTTATCTGTTTTTAACTTGAATTTAACTAATTAGACCCAAAAAATGGGTTTACGGAGATTTAAATATGGCACGAACTAAAACAAAAGTATTTCAGACTGAAACTAAACAGCTTTTAAAGCTAATGATTCATTCTTTATATTCAAACAAAGAAATTTTTATAAGAGAGCTAGTTTCTAACGCTTCAGATGCATTGGATAAGTTAAGGTTTAGCGCTCTGGCTGATGAAACATTATTAGAAGATGCATCAGAATTTGGTATTAGCGTTAACGTTATTTCTGCTGAGAATAAAATAGTCATCTCTGATAATGGTATAGGAATGACAGAAGCTGAGGTTGTTGAAAATATAGGAACAATTGCTAGATCAGGAACAGCTTCTTTTCTTGGAAATCTTACTGGTGATAAGAAAAAAGATTCAAATCTAATTGGTCAATTTGGAGTAGGCTTTTATTCTGTGTTTATGGTTGCTGATAAAGTTGAGGTTTTAACCAGAACAGCTAAAGGCTCTTCAGATGAAGCTACTTTATGGAGCAGCTCTGGAGAAGAAAGCTATCAACTCAAGTCCGCAGAAAAAGAAACAAGAGGGACAGAAATAACTATCTTTTTAAATGATGAAAATAAAGAATTTGCTGAAAAATCTAGAGTGAAATTTTTATTAGAAAAGTATTCTCAATATATAAATTTCCCTTTAAGTCTAATAGAGGATAGTGGGGAGAGTGAAAGAATAAATAAATCAGAGGCACTATGGCTTAAATCAAAATCTGAGATTTCAGATACTGAGTATTCTGATTTCTATAAATTTATTTCTTATGATCAAAATGATCCACTACTTTGGATTCACAATAAGGTTGAAGGTAATAATGAATATACTAATCTTTTGTATATTCCAAAAAATCCTCCATTTGATCTCTGGAATAGAGAGGCTCCTAGAGGAGTAAAGCTATATATTCAACGTGTCTTTATAATGGATGATGCAACCAATTTTCTACCTCTATATTTAAGATTTGTCAGGGGTATTATTGACACTAGCGATTTACCCCTAAATGTATCAAGAGAAATTCTTCAAGAGCATCAATTGGTTGATACGATTAAAAAATCAGTGACCAAAAAGGTTTTAGATTCTTTAATCAAGATGAAAAAGAATTCTTTAGATTTATATAAAGAGTTCTGGAAAGAATATGGCTTGGTAATCAAAGAAGGCCCTGCTGAAGATTTTGAAAATCGTGAACTTCTAGCAAGTTTGATGCTTTTCGCATCATCAATTAATGAAGAGAATGATGTTAGTCAAACACTGGATGACTATGTATCAAGAATGCCTGAATCTCAAGAAAAAATTTACTACTGCGTTGCGGATACTTTTGAGGCAGCCATTAATTCTCCTCATATAGAAGGGCATAAATCTAATAATACAGAAGTCTTAATGCTCACAGATAGAATTGACGAGTGGCTTATGTCTAGTTTGATGGAATATAAAGGCAAAGAGCTAGTTAATGTTGCAAAAGACGATATTCAAGATAGTGAAAAACCAAAAGTCTCCGAAACAGATCAGGACGTTGTTACTAAAATTAAAAAACATCTTTCAGATAGAGTATCTGATGTTGTGGTAAGTAGTCGCTTGGTGAATTCAGCAACATGCTTACTTTTGCCTAAAAATGAACCTGGGGCTCAATTACGAAAAATACTTGAAGCAGCTGGCCAGGATTTGGGTGAATCTAATCCAATATTTGAAATAAACTTAAAGCACAAACTCTTGAAAAGATTAACCACACTTAAAGGAAAGCAGTTCTCATCTTTTGTAGATTTCCTATATGATTATGCTGTAATTGCAGAAGGCGGCTCGCCCAAAGATCCGGCAAAATACCTCCGACAATTAGATAAATATCTTTCATAGGATTTACCATGCAAAATAAAGTAGCAGTTCTAGGTGGCGGAAGTTTTGGAACTGTTCTTGCAAACATAGCTGCCTCTAACGGCAATGAAGTTACTTTGTGGGTAAGAGATGCAGAGCAAGCTCTTAGAATTAATTCAGAAGGAGCCAACGCAACCTATCATCCTGAATTACAGCTATCAAAAAATATAACTGCTTCTGATGATCTTGGTGAGGTTATCTTAGGAGCTAAGCTAGTATTGATAGCAACACCAAGTCTTATTTTTGAAACTATTGTTAAAAGAATAGCTCCATTAATTGATTCCAATATTGATGTAATATCCTGTACTAAAGGCATAAGACATAATCCATTTAAGACCATGAGCGATATTATCGAAGATAATTTATCATTTAAAGGCGTAAATGTAGGAGTCTTAAGTGGGCCCAACTTAGCTAGAGAAATTGCTGAAAATAAAATAGCAGGAACAGTTATTGCTAGTAAAAATCAATCTCTTATTGATCATACTAAAGCAATTCTTTCTTCAAGTACTTTTAAAATATACTCTAGCGCAGACGTTAATGGTATTGAGTTGGCGGGTGCTTTAAAAAATATTTACGCTATCATTTGTGGTCTAGCTAGCTCACTTGAGGTTGGTGAGAATGCTAATGGGTTAATACTTACAAGAAGCATGGCGGAAATGAGCAGGTTTGCAGTTGCCAAGGGTGCAAATCCAATAACATTTTTAGGCTTAGCAGGAATGGGGGATTTACTAGCAACATGCACATCAACTCTTTCAAGAAATTTCCAATTAGGTGCTTTTTTGGGAAATGGATTGAATTTAGAAGAAGCTAAAGATGAAGTGGGCCAAGTTGCTGAAGGAATCAGAACATTAGAAGTTGCCCATGAAGAAGCAGCAATGTATAAAATTAATATGCCGCTTATGGAATCTTTATATAAAATTATTTATAAAGATGAAAAGCCAGAAAGCTTATTAGATGATTTGATTAATCATCCGCATGAAATTGATGTAGAATTTACACATAGAGGAAAATAGATTATGGAAAATTTTAATAGAGAAGAAGTAAAAGAAGAGGTTTTAAAGGTAGGAAAGTGGAAACGCTTTTTCTTTATGATAGTTTATGCATTTGTATTAGGTTTTGCTCTAAACATTATGTTGGGAATTGCTTTTATACAATTCTTGTTTTTCTTATTTACTTCAAAAATAAACGAAGCATTATTTAATTTTAATAAGCAGATATTCTTATTTTTTGACGATACATTAAATTTTTTAGCCTTTCAAACAGAAGAAATGCCATTTCCTTTTAAGAAATCTTCTAATGGAGATGAAGCATCAGAAACATCTGAGATAGTAGAAGGAGAGGCAGATTTTGTTGAAGACGAAGAGCCTAAATTTTCAGAAAGCTCAGAAGAAAACACAGCTGAGGTTTCCGAAGAAGAGCCTAAGTCTTAGATCTTTGAGCAGATTGAAGGGTCTGAAGTATTAAAGTATTTATTGTCATAGGTCCTACTCCTCCTGGAACAGGGGTATAGGCAGAAGCTTTTAATTCTATATTTTCTAAGTCTATATCTCCACATTTTTCTGGATGATATCCAGCATCTACAACCACTGCACTTTCTTTAATCCATTCATGCTTAATAAATCTTGGGATTCCAACAGCACCAACTAAAATATCTGCTTGTTTGATTATGTCTTCAATATTCTGTGTTCTTGAATGACAAATAGTAACAGTAGCATTCTTGTTTAATAGCATCATAGCCATTGGCTTTCCTAGAATTGGGCTTCTTCCAACTACAACAGCATTTTTACCTTGAATTTCAATCTGATAATGTTCAAGCAATCTCATGATGCCTGCAGGTGTACATGATCCAAATGCAGGAAGGCCCATAGACATGTTTCCAAATCCAAGACAGGTAACACCATCAACATCTTTACTTAAATCAATAGCGTCAAAACATTGCCTTTCATCAATCTGACTTGGGACTGGGTGTTGTAATAGAATTCCATGGACATTTTTATCATCATTCAACTCTTTTATCTTACTTAAAAGTTCTTCTGTTGTTGTTTTGTCAGACATTTCAACAGCTATAGATTTCATTCCTACTCTTGCACAAGTATTTCTTTTCATCTTTACATATGTCTCTGAGGCTGGATCCTGACCAACTAAGATGGTGGCTAAGGTTGGAAATATTCCATCATTATTTAATTCAGTTACTTGCTGCGCAATAGACTCTTCGGTAGCAAGAGCTAGAGATTTACCATCTAATATTTTTATAGTCATAGCTGTAATTATGTCATTAAAAAAAATTTATGCACATGGTGATTGCTTATTTATTCCATAAACTTTACTATTTGCATCCTCGGGGTATAGCGCAGTCTGGTAGCGCACTCGCTTTGGGAGCGAGTGGTCGTAAGTTCGAATCTTACTACCCCGACCATATGCGCCTGTAGCTCAGTTGGATAGAGCAACGGTTTTCTAAACCGTGGGTCAGGAGTTCGAATCTCTTCAGGCGCGCCATGTTTATATTTAACAAATTATCCCCTAATCACCATTCTTTTATATAATATAAATACTCATTTAAAAATCACTATGTACTCTGTAGCAGCTTTATATAAATTTTCACCAGTAGTTGATCCTGCTTCTACTCAAAATATCTTAAAGAAGAGATTATTAAACCATCAGATTCATGGAACTATATTGGTAGGTCATGAGGGCTTAAATGGAACTATTTCTGGAGATGAAGCTAATATCTTGCTCGCATTAAATTGTATTAAAGATCTTGATGGCTTTGCTGATATTGATGTTAAATTTTCTGAATCTCAAGAAAATCCATTTTTAAGATTAAAAGTTAAGCTAAAGGATGAAATTGTTACAATAGGAAATCCTGAAATTAATCCCAATATTCAAGCTGGAAATTATGTAAATCCTTCTGAATGGAATAATTTAATTAAAGATGAAGATGTTTTATTAATTGATGTAAGAAATAACTATGAATGTTCTATTGGTTCATTTAAAAATGCCGTGAACCCTAAAACTAATATATTTCAAGATTTCCCTAAATGGGTTGATTCTCAAAGTTTTTCAGACGCAGATAAAAAATCAAAAAAAGTTGCTATGTTTTGTACCGGTGGTATCCGGTGTGAAAAAGCATCTTCTTATATGAAAAATGAAGGTTTTGAGGATGTTTATCACTTAAAAGGCGGTATTTTAAAATATTTTGAATCAGTTAATGAGAAAGAGAGTCTATGGGATGGAGAATGTTTTGTCTTTGATGACAGAGTTTCAGTTAAGCATGATTTATCTGTTGGATCATATGATATGTGTCACGGTTGTAGATTTCCTATAACTGATTTAGATAAATCTTCTGATAAGTATCAAAGAGGAATATCATGCCCTGGCTGTTTTGATAGCAAGACCGATGATCAGAAATCTAGATATGCCAGCAGGCAGCTACAAGTAGATTTATCTAAAGAGAGAAATGAAAAACATCTTGGTGCTGATTTCGCTAAAGAGAACTAATATGAAAAAGCCTATATTGTATTCATTTAAAAGATGCCCTTATGCCATGAGAGCTAGAATGGCAATTTTTTTAACTAATACTAAGTGTGAGCTAAGAGAAGTCCATTTAAAAAATAAACCTCAGTCAATGCTAGATCTATCTCCAAAAGGAACGGTGCCAGTTCTTAAAATTGATAATGATACAGTGATTGATGAGAGTCTTGAGATTGTTGAGTGGGCACTAGATATCAATAATATATTTATAAATCAACTCCTTCCAGATCAGCAAGCATTAACCAACGAGCTTATTACACTTTTTGATGAGGAATTTAAGTTTAATTTAGATAGATATAAATATTCGGTAAGGTATGAAGATGCTAATCCATTAGAAAGTCGAAGTAAGTGCCTAGAGATCTTAAAAACAATTGAAAAAACTATTTCAACTTCACATTGGTTTTTTGGTAATTCTGTAAATAAATTGGATATATGTATTTTGCCTTTTATAAGGCAATTCAGAATTGCAGACCCTGAATGGTTTGATTCTTTAGATGAAATCAAGCAAGTTAAATCATGGCTTGAACATTTTTTAGAAAGTTCGTTACTAGCAAATATTATGAATAAAAATGATCCCTGGAGGGAAGGGGATCAAATTTTAATATTTCCCCAATAAGGTTAAATTTATTAAGACAAGTATTTATAACTTAATGACATGCTATGCCAAATTTCTTTAGTCTGTAATAGTTATATGGCCAAGGAGTTAAGAACCCCGCAGTCAACATAATTGGAATTACCCACCAGGTTAGAACCCCACCTACTAATATTATATCTGTGATATTCATAGCAACCTCCATTGCTACCATACTCACAAAACTCATCTTAAATGCTGTCTCTAGAGCTGACTTGAATTCAAAAGCCTGTCTCATTAGTATCACTGTCTCTAACGCAATACTTGTTATTAAGCCGTTTATTATCGCCAAAGACATTACTATCCATATACTTAATCCATGATCAAACTGTTGAAATGCAAAAATAGTTCCAAAGTCTCCAATGGAACATCCGAGTAAACACCATTTAGTATTATGAGCACTTCGTATCCATGTATGCCTGCACTTCCAATTCATCAGAATTTTTTCTAAAGCCCGATTGAGTCGTAAGACATAGCAATTTTTTCAATCGCAACCTTATAGGCGGCAGTCCTAAAATCAGTTATCTTGTCATTACTCATAAACTCTTTTTTAACTTCCTGAAAGCCATCAATCATCATGTCATCTAAACCGGATCTTATTAAATCAATCTCATCAACTCCATTAAGAAAATTTGACTTGAACTCTTGCGGCATAGTTTTACCAGTCATGGACTCAATACCCTCAATTAAAGTATTGAATTGAAATAAGTTTTCTCTTTTCTCAAGCCTACCAAATCGAATATGCCTAATATTTTTAACCCATTCAAAATAACTTACAGCAACCCCACCTGAATTAGCTAAAATATCTGGAATTATAAAAACTTTCTTTTTATTTAAAATTGAATGTGCTTTATAAGTAATTGGCCCATTAGCCGCTTCAATAATTAATTTAGCTTTTATTTGATTAGCATTTTTTTCAGTTATAACAGCTTCTCTAGCAGCTGGTATTAAGAGGTCACATTCTTTCTTAAGCAGAAGAGAGCCATCTTTTATAAATGTAGCTTTCGGATACTTTTCAAAACTTTTATGCTTAACAAAATACTTTTTAGCATGCTCAGCATTAATTCCGTTTATGTTATAAATACCGCCGTTATGTTCAGCTATACCTATTAATTTCATTTTATTTTCTTCGCTTATAAACTTTGCTGCATTAAAGCCAACATTACCTAACCCTTGAACAATAAAAGTTTTGTCTTCCATGGAGTTTGTAAAATTGATGAGCTTAAGAAGATCTTCATTTTTAAAAAATTCCCTAACTATATATTGAACTCCTCTTCCTGTGGCTTCCTCTCTTCCAACAAGCCCATTTTTAGTTGGTGGCTTACCTGTAACACATGCAGCAGCATTGATATCAGTAGGTTTAATTTTTCTATACTCATCCGCAATCCAAGCCATCTCCTCAGATGAAGTTCCTATATCAGGCGCTGGAACATTCTGGGAAGGGCTAATTAAATCTCTTTTTATGAGTTCTTGAGCAAATCTTCTTGTTATTTTTTCTATTTCTTTTCTTGACCAATCGTCTGGATTAATTCTTAGTCCACCCTTAGATCCACCAAAGGGCACATTAATAATCGCATTTTTATATGACATAAGAGCCGCTAAGGCCTCAACTTCTTCTGAATGAGTTGCTAAATCGTACCTTATACCACCTTTAGTAGGTTCCATATGCTCAGAATGAACTGATCTCCAGCCCTCAAAAGTATGGATATCATCTCTAAGCCTCACTCCAAAGCGAACGGTATAGGTTGAATTACAGGTAATTATTTTATTTGCTAGACCTGGAGATATATCTGAATGCTTTAAAGCCTTGTTAACAAATTTGGTTGTATCACTTAAAAAATCACTCACAATAAAAAATCCCCTTTAATAAATAAATTATAAGATTTTTAATCTATAATGTCTCGTTTCTTGGCGGGCGTAGCTCAGTAGGTTAGAGCGCTGGATTGTGGCTCCGGAGGCCGTGGGTTCGAACCCCATCGCTCGCCCCATTTTTTTATTGGAATTAATCATGACAAGTAAGTTAAAAAAATTAAAAGATCTTGAAAGAAAATTAGATGTTTCTGTTCCCGTTGAGGAATATAAAGCTAAATTTGATAGCAAGATAAATAAAATTAAAGGCACTGCAAAACTAGATGGCTTTAGAAAAGGCAAGGTTCCTGCAGACGTTCTTGAGAAAAGGTATGGCCCTTCAATCCATGCTGATGTTCTTAACGAATTAATACAAGACTCTTACCCAAAAGAGCTTGCAGAGAATAAAATCAGGCCTGCCTGCGTCCCATCTATCAGCATAGATAGCGATGACCCAGCTAAGCCTATAAAGTATTCAGCTGTATTTGAAGTTTTTCCTGACATAAAAGTCAAAATTTCAAGATGGTCTAGTTATGAAAAGCATTCAATCGAAATTGAAGATTCGGATTTAGATTTAGCAATAGATGATATTCGTTCTAGATATGGAGATTGGGAAGATGTATCTAGAAAATCTCAGAACGATGATCAGTTAGTTATGGATTTTGAAGGCATGGTGGATGGCGAGCCCTTTGAAGGCAATAGCGCAAAAGACTTTAAATTAGTTTTAGGTAGTAAATCCATGATACCTGGATTTGAAGAAAATTTATTAGATAAAGACCCTAAAACAGAATTTACCATAACTGCAAAATTTCCTGATGACTATTTTAAGCAAGATTTGGCTGGAAAGGATGCAGAATTTAAAATCAACTTATTAAAAGTTCAAGAGAATAAGCTTGCTGAAATAAATAAAGATCTATTTGAAAAGTTAAGCATGGAAGTTGAGGACGAAGCTGCTTTTAGAACTGAAATTAAATCAAGAATGGATAAAGAGGTTGAGATGCAAGAAAAAGCATTAACTAAAGAATCTATATATGAGTTACTTTTAAAATCTCACTCATTTGGCGCACCTAATGCAACTCTTAAAGAGCAATCTGAATTAATGAGAAAAGATGCATTAATGAGAATTGGTCAAAGTGTTGAAAATGCAGAAGCTGATTTATTTCCAATTGAATCATTTGAAGAAGACGCATCTAAAAGAGTTAGATTAGACCTACTTTTTGCAGAATTAATTAAATTCTATGAAATTAAAGTTGAGAGTGATAAGCTCAAAGGGTTCATTGCTGAAGAATCTAAGAAATACAAGGATCCAGAGCAGTTTGAGTCCTGGGTTGTAAGTCAGCCAAAACAGCTTGAACAATTTAATATGATGGTTTTAGAGAACCAGCTCATTGAAAAATTAGAAAATGATCTTAAATCAAAGAGTAAGGTAATAAAATTCTCAGAACTAGCTAATAAATAATTAAAGAGAAGGCTTATGGAAAATTATAATTCAGCATTGATACCAATGGTTGTAGAACAAACTGCAAGAGGTGAAAGATCTTTTGATATCTACTCACGCCTATTAAAGGAGAGAGTTATATTCTTATCTGGACCAATTGATGACTATATTTCAAATTTAGTTGTAGCTCAGTTGCTATTTTTAGAATCTGAAAATCCAGAAAAAGACATAAGTATTTATATCAATTCGCCTGGGGGAAGTATTTCAGCAGGACTAGCTATATATGACACTATGCAATTTGTATCACCAGCAATCTCAACTCTTTGTATTGGACAAGCAGCCAGCATGGGGGCTCTTCTTTTGGCAGGTGGAACTGATAAGAAAAGATATGCATTGCCAAACTCAAGAATTATGATTCATCAACCTCTTGGTGGATTCCAAGGTCAGGCTTCTGATTTTGAAATTCATGCAAAAGAAATATTACATGCTAAGAAAAAAGTTAATGAAATTTTAGCTAAACATGCAAAGAAAACTATAAAGCAAATTGAAAAAGATACAGATAGAGATAACTTCTTAGATGCTGAAGCTGCAAAAGAATACGGTATTGTTGACGCTATATTAGGCTCAAGGGATGTAAAAAATGCCAAGTAAGGAATCTGCAGATAAATTAAATTGCTCTTTTTGTAGTAAAGTTCAGGATGATGTTAAAAAATTAATTGCTGGACCTAGTGTTTATATTTGCAATGAATGTGTAGATCTATGTAACGATATTATAGAAGAAGAAGTTAAGAGCGAGGAGATAGATCCTCTAGAAGAGCTTCCTTCACCGTTAGATATTTTTCAACAATTAGATGACTATGTTATCGGTCAAGATAAAGCTAAAAAAACACTATCAGTTGCAGTTTATAATCACTACAAAAGACTTAGAGCTACTTCTTCGAACTCTGAAATAGAACTTCAAAAAAGCAATGTATTACTTCTAGGGCCTACAGGAAGTGGTAAAACATTATTAGCTCAAACTTTAGCTAAAATTTTAAATGTCCCATTTACTATTGCTGATGCAACAACATTAACAGAAGCTGGATATGTTGGAGAGGATGTAGAGAATATTATTCAAAAGCTTTTACAAAAATGTGACTATGATCCTGAGAAGGCTCAGCTAGGAATTGTTTACATAGACGAAATAGATAAAATAGCTAGAAAATCTGATAATCCATCGATAACAAGAGATGTATCAGGTGAAGGTGTTCAGCAAGCATTGCTTAAGTTGATTGAAGGAACGGTAGCCTCTATTCCTCCTCAGGGCGGTAGAAAGCATCCACAGCAAGAGTTTATTCAAATTGATACCTCCAATATCTTATTTATTTGTGGCGGTGCTTTTTCTGGTTTAGATAAAGTTATTAGAAACAGAACAGAAAAAACTGGAATAGGTTTTGGAGCAGAAGTTAGTAAAGTAGATAATAATGTTTTATCTATTCATGGAGAAATGGATAGTATCGAGCCAGAAGATCTAGTTAAGTACGGACTAATACCAGAGTTTGTTGGCAGATTGCCAGTTATATCTACTCTTCATGAGCTTGATCAAGATGCTTTAGTTAGAATTCTTCAGGAACCTAAAAATGCTCTTGTAAATCAATACAAACATCTTTTTGAAATTGATAATGTAGATTTATCATTTAGAAAAGAGGCTTTAATAGAGATTGCTAAACAGGCTATAAAAAGAAAGACAGGCGCCAGAGGCTTAAGATCAATTATAGAAAATATTCTTATGAATACGATGTTTGAATTACCTAATAAAGAGCTTGAAAAAGTTATTGTTGATGAGAATTCAGTTAACAATACATCTGATCCAATCAAAGTATTTAAATCAACTAATAAAAAAACCTCTTCAGGCAATTGATAAGTTGATAATCGTCCCTATCTACTAGGTATGGCAATTATAAAAACAGATCATCCTATTATTCCTTTACGTGACCTAGTGGTCTTCCCTGGCGTTGTAACAACATTATTTGTTGGCAGAACTAAGTCTGTTGAAGCCCTTAATGCAGCCATGAGCTCAGATAAGAAGCTTGTATTAGTTGCTCAAATGGATGCATCTAAAGAAGATCCTTTATTTACAGATATGTATCACTATGGAACTATAAGCAATCTATTACAGCTAATTAAATTACCTGATGGAACTATGAAAGTTCTAGTTGAAGGTCTTAAAAGGTGCAAAATAGATAAGCTCATTGAAGAAGATACTTATACTAAAGCTAGAGTTTCTGAGATAGCTGATATTCCAGTTAAAGCCTCTGAATCAACAAGCCTTGTAAGATTTACAAAAGCAAAATTTGCTGATTATGTTTCTATAACAAAACGCATACCTCAAGAGATAGTTGCATCTATAGATGCTTTAGACGACTTGCCAAGATTAATCGATACTATTATTGGACATCTCCCTATTGAACTAAATAGAAAACAGGAAGTCTTAGAGCAAGCTGATATGCAAAAAAGAGCTGAGACACTTCTTACATTTATAGAATCTCAATTAGATGTTGTTGATGTTGAAAAAAAGATTCGTGATCGCGTAAAAAAACAGATGGAGAAATCTCAAAGAGAATATTATCTTAATGAACAAATTAAAGCTGCTCAAAAAGAACTTGGTGAGATTGATGGAGAGGGTGATGAATTTGAACAGCTAGAGAATAAAATTGATTCATCAGGAATGCCTAAAGAGGCTCTTAAGAAAGCTAAAAGTGAATTATCTAAATTTAAATTAATGGGTCCAACTTCTGCTGAAGCATCTGTTACTCGCTCATATCTAGATTATTTAATTGGGGTACCATGGAAAAAGAAAGGCAAGATTAAATCTGATCTAAAAGCTTCATTAGAAATTCTTGAAGATGATCATTACGGCTTAGAAGAAGTTAAAGAAAGAATATTAGAATATCTAGCTGTCCAAAAAAGAGTAAAAAAATTAAAGGCACCTGTTCTGTGTTTAGTTGGCCCGCCTGGAGTTGGTAAAACATCATTAGGTGAATCTATCGCACGATCAACCAATAGAAAATTTATAAGAATGTCTCTTGGTGGTGTAAGAGATGAATCTGAAATTAGAGGCCATAGAAGAACTTATATAGGATCTATGCCTGGAAAGATTATTCAAAATATTTCAAAAGCTGGTGTTAAAAATCCATTATTTCTTCTAGATGAAATTGATAAAATGGGAATGGACCACAGGGGAGATCCAGCTTCAGCTTTACTAGAAGTTCTTGACCCAGAGCAGAATAATACTTTTAGTGATCATTACCTTGAAGTTGATTATGATTTATCTGAAGTTATGTTTGTCTGCACTGCAAATAGTTTAAATATACCAACTCCACTTTTAGATAGAATGGAGATTATTAGGATCCCTGGTTATATAGAAGATGAAAAATCAAAGATAGCAGAGAAATATCTTCTTCCTAAGCAAATGGAAAGAAATGGCTTAAAGGACAATGAGATATCTTTAGATAATCAAATCTTTTTATCTTTAATTAGATATTATACAAGAGAAGCTGGCGTAAGAGGTCTTGAAAGACAACTTGCAAAGATATTACGTAAAGTTGTTAAAGAAAGGTTGATGGCACCTAAAAATGAAAAGAAACCAACCATCATCAATGATAAGAATTTAGAGAAGTACTCAGGTGTTAAGAAATTTAAGTTTGGAGTTGCCGATAAATCTAATGAAGTAGGCCAAGTTACCGGTTTAGCTTGGACCGAGGTTGGTGGTGAGTTATTGACTATAGAGACCTCTAATGTTCCAGGTAAAGGAAGAGTTATTAAGACTGGCTCACTAGGTGATGTAATGCAAGAATCTATTCAGGCAGCTCTTACGGTTGTTAGATCAAGATCTGATGCCTTAGGTATTAATAAAGAATTTTATGAAAAATATGATATTCATATTCATGTACCTGAAGGCGCTACTCCAAAAGATGGTCCTTCTGCAGGGGTAGGGATGTGTACTGCATTAATTTCTGCCTTTACAGGAATTCCTGTTAGATCTGATACTGCAATGACAGGCGAGATTACATTAAGAGGACAAGTTTTAAAAATAGGAGGCCTTAAAGAGAAGCTTTTAGCAGCTAAGCGAGGCGGCATAAAGAGAGTTATTTTACCTAATGAAAATGCAGCTGATCTAACTGAGATCCCCGATCAAATTTTAGACTCATTAGAAATTATTACAGTTGATTGGATTGATGAAGTTATTTCAAATGCGCTGGAATCAGAGCCAATGCCATTAAAGAAATCTAGGAATTTATCAAAAAAAACAACAGTAACAAAAGCAAAGCCAAAATCGGATATTAATCAAACTCACTAAAAAGCCTTTATTTACTTGACTTTTCGACCTAATTAGCTTTTCATAGGTTGTGATTATTTAATTTTAAAGAGGAGTTTTACATGAATAAATCAGATTTAGTTGATGCGGTTGCAAATGATGGTGATATGACAAAAGCTTCAGCTGCTAGAGCAGTTGATTCAGTTCTGGCTAATGTAGGTGATGCACTAGGAACCGGTGATAGCGTTTCACTTGTTGGATTCGGTACATTCTCAGTCAGACATAGAGCTGCAAGAGAAGGAAGAAACCCACAAACTGGAGCTTCAATGCATATTGCTGCTTCTAAAGTACCAGGTTTTAAAGCTGGTAAGGGTTTAAAAGATAAGGTTAAAAATAGCTAATCTTTAGAATTTTTAAAAGGGTGCAATAGCACCCTTTTTTTTATTATTTATTTATAGGAATTAATTATGTTGGAATCACTTAGATCTTTTTTATCAGGCAAGACTCTGCTTATCTTTGTAACTGTTATGGCTATTCCATTTATTTTTTTTGGATCAAGCGCAGCAGGAACTATTTTTACCTCCTACGGGAAAGTTAATGGACTAGAGGTCACGCAAGCTGATTTAAATTCTGCTAACAGCACAATTAATCAAAGATTAGTAGATGCTTATGGTGAAGAATTTTCATCAGATTTAATGCCTGAAGACATTTTGCTAGAAATGGTTAAAGAAGAAATTATTTCTCAAAAAACACTTTTATCTCAAACAAGAGATATGGGTATTGTTGTTTCTGAAGATGATGCAAAAGAAGGAATCATGATGAGCCCAAATTTTCAATCAGATGCTCAATTTGATGAAATTGCATTTGAGACAGCAATTAGAACCCAAGGCTATACACCCAATGATTACATCTCAATGGTTAGAGAGGGCATGGCCAAAAATTATTTAATAGATGCTATAGCCTCATCCTTTTTCACTTTAGATAGTGAAATTTTAGATATTGCTAAATTGATTGAACAAGAAAGAGATATTAGTTTTACAAAAATAGATTTCAATTCTCTTAAAAGTTCAATTCAGGCAGATCTCGTTGAAGCCCAAGCTTATTATGATAATAACTCTATTGAATTTTATTCTAATGAAGCAAGAAGTATGAATTATGTAGTTCTAATGAACGATAGCTACAAATCTCTTGTTGATGTCCCTGAAAACTATGTTGAAGAAGCTTATGCTGATTATCTTCAAAGAGTTGAGATGAGAGCAGAAAAGAGAGCTTCTCATATCATGGTTGATTTAATTAATTATGCTTCTAAAGCAGATGCTCTAAAAACAATCACTTTAGCTCAAAATGAACTTAATTCAGGAAAAGAATTTAACGAAGTTGTTTTAGGTTTTAGTGAGGATATTATTTCAAAAGAACAAGAGGGAGATATTGGATACTCCTCTGGTGATGTATTTCCAAATGAATTTGAAAGTGCTTTATCCAAAATGTCTCAAGGCGAAGTTAGCGATATTATTTTTTCAGATGCTACAAACTCTTTTCATATACTTAAGTTAACTGAAATTAATAAAGAAGAACCTAATTCTTTTGATGATATGAAAGATAATCTTTTAGAAGAGCTTATTAATGCAGAGTCATTGGCATTAATGGATGAGGATAGGGATGTTATAGATAACGCAATTTTAGATAACTTATCATTGGACGAGGTTGCCTCATCTTTAGGACTAGAAATAAAGACTGCTAATGACTTAACTATTCAAAACTTTAATTTTGAAATACAAAATTCACAAATTGTTCAAACATTATTCTCAATTCCAAGGGGATTTAATTCAGCTGAAGTTATAGAATTAGATGATGGAATGCTTGTTATGGGCTTAAGCTCAATAAAAGATTCTGAACTTATGCCGTTTGATTCAGTTGTTGAAAGAGCCTTTGACTCAGTAAAAGATGAGAAAGCTTTAGCTTTAAGTCTATCAGTTCAGGAGTCGCTCAAGGTGGACGAGTCTTTTGATACATCAGCTATATATTTATCTAAAGATACCTTTGTTGGAGTAAAAAGATTTTCTTCACTACTACCTGCAGAAGTTCTTAAAAAAGCATTTACGTCTCCGATGACTAAAGAATTTCAAGTTTCTGCTAGTAATGGCGATTCTTATCTTATGACTATAAATTCTATAAAAAGCCCTGATGATGAATTTCTTGAATCAATGGTGGAAGAATATAAAGAGTTCAGTAAAGGTCAGGTTAGCAATAAGATGGCTACTCTTGTTTTTGATGAGCTAAGAAATAGTGCTAAAGTAAATCTACAGAACTTATAATCATAAAAGGAAGTTAATCCAATGAATAAATATCATTTCAGTGTATTGCTATTGGCCGCATTTATCACGTCTTGTGGTGAAAATATTTCACCAGTTGATTCTGGATTAGAGCAGCAGATCTTTCATTATGGTAATGGTTCAGAACCACAAGGCCTTGACCCTCACATAGTTACAGGTGTTCCTGAGCATCATATTCTAATAGCTTTATGCGAAGGTCTTACCTCATCAAATCCTAAGGGTGGCGAGCCTCTACCAGGAATGGCTGAGTCTTGGACTTTGAGTGATGATGGAAAAGTTTATACCTTCAGGATTAATAAGAATGCAAAGTGGTCAAATGGAGATTCGGTTACTGCGGAGGATTTTGTATGGTCATGGAAGAGAGTATTAACTCCAAGCCTTGGATCTCAATACACAGACATGCTCTACTATGTTGAAGGTGCTAAAGATTACTATGACGGGAAAACTGATGACTTTAGTACAGTTGGTGCTAAAGCAATAGATGAACTTACATTTGAAGTAATTCTAGAAAATCCTACCCCTTTCTTTTTAGGACTCTTAAGCCATTATTCAACATGGCCTGTTCATAAAGAAACTGTTTTAAAGCATGGAAAGATTGATGACAGGAATGGCCAATGGACTAGACCTGGTAATTTTGTCTGTAACGGACCAATGCAGCTTAAATCATGGAAATTAAATAATAAAATTGTAGTCGAAAAAAATCCATTTTACTGGGATGCAGAGACTGTCACATTAAATGAAATGCATTTTTATCCAATCAGCAATATTATGACTGAAGATAGAATGTTTAGAGCAGGCCAGCTTCATAATACTTATACTGTTCCAGCTCAAAAATGCCCAGTTTATATAGAACGAGGAGACTCTACTTTGCATATCGATCCTTATATGGGAACTTATTTTTATAGAACAAATACACTTCATCCAGTTTTAAAAGATGTAAAGATTAGAAAAGCTCTAGCTTATTCAATAAACCGACAGCAAATTGTTGAGAAGGTAAGTCAATGTGGTCAAGCTGCTGCATACTCTTTCACACCTCCAGGCGCTTCTGGTTATGAGCCTCAAACCAACATGCCTTATGACCTAGATTTAGCTAGACAACTTCTAGCAGAAGCTGGCTATCCTAATGGCGAAGGCTTTCCTGTATTAGAGATACTTTTTAATACTAATGAAGATCATCGAAAGATTGCATTAGCAGTTCAGCAAATGTGGCAAGCCAATCTTGGAATCTCAGTTGAATTAGTTAATCAGGATTGGAAAGTCTATTTATCAAGAGAAAGAAGTGGAGATTTTCAAATCTCCAGAGCTGGATGGATTGGTGATTATGAGGACCCAAATACTTTTCTTGATACTTTGATGCCTGGAAGAGGAAATAATAAAACAGGATGGGATAACAAGAGGTATGAAGATCTCGTGAATGCTGCTAATCAGACTCAAGATGAAGAAGAGAGATTCGAGCTTTTAAGACAAGCAGAAACAATTCTTATCGATGAAATGCCTATAATTCCAATTTATACCTATGTTAGGCAGTATCAATTATCTGATGATGTCAAAGGCTGGTATCCAAATTATCTAGACCATCATCATCCTAAATATATTTCATTAGAAAGAGACTAGTTTTATATGCTACTTATATTTCTTAAGAGGCTCTTAGCAGCAATACCTGTTTTAATAATTGTTGCTAGTTTAACTTTCTTTTTTGTCAGACTTGCTCCAGGCGGTCCCTTTGATTCAGATAGAGCTGTCTCTGCAGAAGTATTAATTAACTTGCAAGAGGCCTATAACTTAAATGCTCCGCTTTCAGAGCAGTATTTTGATTATATGGGTGGAGTGCTTGTTGGTGATTTTGGTCCATCATTTAGATATCCTGGAAGAGGTGTATCTGAGATGATATTTACTGGCTTACCAATAACTCTTGAATTAGCGCTTTATGCAATACTGATTGCTGTATTTGTTGGAGTCCTGGCTGGAGTCCTGGCTGCATTAAAAAGAAATACTTATCTTGATTTTATCCCAATGGCGATAGCCATGATTGGTATTTGTGTCCCAACTTTTTTAATGGGCCCTTTATTAGTTTTAATTTTTGGTATTAATTTAGAGCTACTCCCGGTTTCGGGTTGGGGAAATTTGGCTGGGGACAAGATACTTCCATCCATAACCCTAGGATTTGCATATGCTGCCTATATTGCAAGACTAAGCAGAGGAGGTATGTTGGAGATACTCAGTCAAGATTTTATAAGAACTGCAAGAGCAAAAGGTTTATCTGAAAGAGTGGTTGTAACAAAACATGCTATGCAAGGCGGACTTATTCCAGTTGTATCTTTTCTTGGCCCAGCAGTCGCTGGATTATTAGCAGGATCCTTTGTTGTCGAAACAATTTTTCAAATACCAGGCTTAGGTAGGTTTTATGTAGAGGCTGCTTTCAATAGAGACTATACGATGATTCTTGGGACCACTATCTTCTTTTCTTCAATGATTGTATTTTTCAATCTACTATCTGATATGGCTGTATTAATGCTAAACCCAAGAGCAAGAGATTAATTGTGAATAATAACTCAAGCTTATGGAGCGATGCTTATAGAAGACTAATTCAAAATAAAGCTGCAATGATAGGTGGCATAATTCTGATTTTTCTTATTCTTTGTGCGTTATTTGCTCCTTTAATTGCACCGTACTCATACTCATATCAAGATTTAGATTTAGGAGCATCAAAGCCTTCCTGGGAACATCTTCTAGGAACAGATGTAATGGGTCGAGATCTATTAAGTAGAATTCTATATGGAGCTAGAATCTCTCTAATGGTTGGTTTTGTAGCAACTAGTGTCGCACTAGTTATTGGAGTTTCATGGGGCATTGTTGCAGGGTACTTAGGTGGCCGAGTTGATTCTGTGATGATGAGGATCGTAGATGTTTTATATGGGCTACCTTTTATAATTTTTATTATTCTTTTAATGGTAATTTTTGGAAGAAATCTTTGGTTACTATTTGGAGCTATTGGAGCTGTTGAGTGGCTTACTATGGCCAGAATTGTAAGAGGCCAAGTTATTGGATTAAAAAATCAAGAATTTGTATTAGCCGCTCAAGCAATGGGCGTCAGTAATATGTCTATGTTTAGAAAACATTTATTTCCAAATATATTAGGGCCTATAGCTGTCTATGCAACATTAACAATTCCTCAGGTTATGTTACTTGAGAGTTTTTTAAGTTTCCTTGGTCTTGGTATTCAGCCGCCAATGAGCAGCTGGGGAACATTGATTAAGGATGGCGTTGAGTCTATGGAAGAATATTCCTGGCTTTTAATATACCCAGGATTAACATTTACAATTACACTTTTTGCTCTTAACTTCTTTGGTGATGGACTCAGAGATGCTTTAGACCCAAAAACCTCTGCAGATTAAAAAGCGCTAATTATAATTTTAATTATTTGACCAGGCATGATAGCTGCATCACCAAGGTTATTAATTTTCTTTATATCTTTCGCCTCTACTCCAAATAAGTCAGCAATCCGATATAAATTATCACCCTGCTTAACTGAATAGAGTATTGTTCTCTTCTTGGAATCAATGGTTCTATGGATATTTTTATTGCCTATATTTAATTGCTGGCCAATCCTAAGAACACTATCCGTTTCAATGCTATTATTTCTTGCAATCTCTCTTGGTGATAGATTATATCTAGATGCAATTCTCCAAAGCGAATCACCCTCAGAAACAACATGCACTTCAAATGGTATAAAATTATTTGAATCAGATTGACTCAGTGGAATTAAAATAGTTTCATTAATAGACAAAAGATCTTTTTCTAAAAAGTTAATCTTTTTAATAATTTCAACTCTCGTATCATATTTTCTTGCTAGATCCCACAAACTATCTCCAGACTTAATTTTATGTGTGATCCAATTAATTTTATTTTCTTTTAAAAAGATATCTTTATCATTATTAATTAAATTAGCTTTATCTAGCGGTATATAAAAAATACTTTTTTCACCAGGAGCTGAAGCCCACTTTGTATATCCAGCATTTAATTTATAAACAAATTCCGGTTTAAGGCCAACAAAATCACTAAAAGCTAAAATTTCTACCTGACCATTTATTTCTACTCTTTCAACAAGTTCTGTATAAGGTATGTCGGGTAAAACCACATCATATTTTTCTGGGTTGCTAATAATTTCATAGATAGCTACAAATTTTGGAATATAACTTTTTGCTTGAGAGGGGAGTCTGAGATTTGCAAAAGATGAATCTTTATTAAGTTTAATATTTCTTTTAATCCTTGACTCTACCAGGGTAGGCCCAGCATTGTATGAAGCTAGAGAATGAAATAAATCGTTATCAAATCTCTCAAATAAGTAATCAAAGTATTCCACTGCAGCATCAGTTGACAGAAATGGATCATGACGATCTTCTTGCCACCAGCTTTTATCGAGATCATACAGTCTTCCTGTACTTGGCATAAACTGCCATAGACCGACAGCGCCAGAAGGTGATATAGAAAAAGGATCATAATTACTTTCAATGAATGGCACTAAAGCTAACTCAACAGGAAGCTCAGCCTCATTAAGCTTTTGTATGACATAAAACATATAAAAAGTAGAATTTTCTAAGAATCTATTAAAAAGCTTTTTATCTCTTAGGTGGTTATTAATATACCTTTGAGTAGTTTTATCAATAGTGTAATTTTCAAGTTGAGAATTTTGTTGAATATATTCCCATACTGTAATGGGCAGCTCTTCAATAACTACCTCATCAATGGGAGTTATTATTTCAATTGGAGTAATTTCTTTGATTGCTTGAGGTATTAGTTTTTGCTGAAACAAAGCCTCTGTCTGCTGACAGCCTGAGGCAAGAATTGCTAAAAGTGCAATAAATACTATGTGTTGTCTTTCCATTCCCTTACAGCCTTAAATATTTCTATATCACTAGGTTCTTCTTTGTAATCAAACTTTTGCATTATACATTCTCGAATTATTTTTTGATCAGATCTTAAAAATGGGTTGGTTTGTATTTCAAGCTCAAGTAAGGAAGGAATAGTTGGCTGGTCATTATTTCTTAAGTTAACACAAGACTCATATCTATCCTTTAAGGCTTGATTAGAATGTTCTACTTCAAGAGCAAAGGTTAAATTTGCTAAAGTATATTCATGACCACAATAAACTTTTGTATTTAAAGGCAACTTTTTTAACTTATTTAAAGACTCGTACATTTGTAAATAAGTGCCTTCAAAAATTCTTCCACAACCACCAGCGAAAAGTGTATCTCCACAGAAGAGAAAAGGCTCACCATCATTTTCTGCAAAATATGCTATGTGATCTAATGTATGACCTGGTATTTCAATGATAGTAAAATCGATGCCAATAATATTTACCTGATCGCCATCTTTTAATTCTTTATTGATACCATCAAAGATAGAGGCAGTTGGCCCATAGACATCTAAAGACGAATTATTAACTAACTTTTTAACTCCACCAGTATGATCAAAATGATGGTGGGTAATTAAAATATTAGACAATTGTTTTTTATTAATTGTTAAATAAGCATCAACAGGTTCAGAGTCTCCAGGATCAACTACAAGTAATCCTTCATTAGTTGTCACTAACCAAATATAATTATCACTAAATGCTTTTATAGGCTCAATCTTAATCATATGAAGATTTTATATTTAAATAGATGAAAACGGTAAAAATTTATACAGATGGTGCATGCAGAGGCAATCCTGGCTTAGGGGGTTGGGGCGCTTTAATGATATTTGAAGGCAAGGAGAAAGAGCTTTGCGGTGGTCAGGAGAATACAACAAATAATCAAATGGAGCTAAAAGCTGCTATCGAGGCTTTAAAGGCACTAACAGAACCTTGTATGGTCGAGTTAACTACTGACTCAAAGTATGTAATGCAAGGTATAACTCTATGGATTGATAACTGGAAAAGAAATAACTGGAAAACCGCAACCAAAAAAGATGTTAAAAATAAAGATTTATGGATCGAACTTTATGATTTAAAGTCTCAACATCAGATTGATTGGAAATGGGTTAAAGGGCATTCAGGCCATAGAGAAAATGAAATCGCAGATGATCTAGCGAACAAAGGAATTGATAATTTATAAATAATGGCTAAAAAATTCATAATTCTTGATACAGAAACCACTGGGCTGGAGGTTAGACAAGGCCATAAAATTATTGAAATTGGAGCAGTTGTTCTTAATGATAGAAAAAAATCATCTGATCATTTTCACGCCTATATAAACCCAGGAAGAGCTATCGATGAGGAAGCTTCAAAGGTTCATGGTATTAGTAATCAAGATCTAGAAAATGAACCCATGTTTGCAGCTATTGCTGATGATTTTATTGAATTTATTCAAGGCTCAACCTTAATTATTCACAACGCTCCTTTTGATGTAGGCTTTCTTAACAGTGAGCTAAAGTCCGTATCAGCAAAATACCCAAAGCTAGAAGATATATGTGAAATAGAAGATTCATTAGTTCTAGCAAGAAATAAATTTCCAGGCCAGAGAAATTCTTTGGATGCCCTAGCTAATAGGTTTGAAGTTTCTGGTTATGATAGAAGTTTTCATGGAGCCTTACTGGATGCAAATATATTAGCAGATGTTTATATTTATTTAACAGGCGGACAAAGTAAGTTTGAGTTCTTAGATAATACTTCGACCCTTAATAAGAATCAGCATGATAAAGAATCACATTTATCTCTAGAAGGGTTGAAATTTGTTAAAGTATCAACCAGTAAATCAGACATAGATGCTCATCAAACTAGATTAGATGAAATTAAAGAAAAAAATAAAATAGAAACTATTTGGAATAACTATTCATGACTACCATTACACGTTTTGCACCAAGCCCAACTGGAACTCTTCATATAGGTGGTGTGAGAACAGCATTATTTAATTATGTATACGCTAAGCAGAATAATGGTTTATTTTTAATTCGAATTGAGGATACTGATTTAGAAAGATCAACCAAAGAATTTGAAAAAAATATATTAGATAGCTTAGACTCTTTAGGTCTCTCTCCAGATAACGAACCAGTACATCAATCAGAAAGAACTGAGCTTTATTTAGAGTCAGCTCAGCACATCATCAATTCTGGAAAAGCATATTATTGTAATTGTTCTAAAGTAAGATTAGATGAAATGAGAACAAGTCAGCAGAAGGCAGGTCAAAAACCACAGTATGATGGCAAATGTAGGGATCTAAATCTTGCTAAATCTAACGATACAGTTTTGAGACTTAAAACACCGAACTCAGGTGAGGTTGTTGTAAATGATTTAATAAGAGGAGATATTGTTTTTGAAAATTCAGAATTAGACGATCTTATTTTATTGAGAAGTGATGGAACTCCAACTTACCATCTTTGTAATGTTATTGATGATTATGAACAAGAAGTAACAACAGTTATTAGAGGTGAAGATCACATAAGTAATACTCCTCGACAAATACATATCCAGCAAGCGTTAGAATATCCGCCGCTTGAATATGCTCATTTACCTTTAGTACTTGGCCAAGATAAAAAAAGATTATCTAAGCGTCACGCTGCAACAAGCTTGGATGAATACCAGGCCATGGGATATCTGAATGTTTCTATTATTAATACACTTGCTAGACTCGGATGGTCTCGAGGTGAGAATGAAGTCTTTAATTTAGATGAACTTATAAGAGATTTTGATATTAAGGAAGTCCAAAAAGCTGGCGCTATTTTTGACTTAAGTAAATTAGACTGGATAAACAGCCAGCATCTTAGTCAGTTAGATGAAGCTGCATTTAAAGCAGAGCTTATGCCGTTTATAGATAATCTAAATCTAGATTACTCTGACTATGATCAACTTGATGATCTAATAGAGGCCATGCGTTCTGTTAAATCTAATTTAAGCCTTATAGCAGAGGCATTAATTCCCTATTTAGATTCTTTCAAAGAATATGATGAAAAAGGCGTTAATAAGTTCCTAGTTGGCTCAGAAGTAACACTAACGCATGTTATCTTGATGTTAGAGAGTCTTGATGATTGGAATGAAGCTATTATTGATGAGCATTTAGCAAAACTACAAGAAGAATTAGAATTACCAACACCTAAGATGAATCAACCTATTAGAATAGCTTTAACAGGTTCAACTCAATCACCATCACTTGGAATGACTATTAAATTAATGGGTAAAGACAAATCCATTAATTTGCTTAAAAAAGCTTTAGATTTTTTATCCTAAAACACCTTAAGTACTCAGATTCGACAGGTGATTAAAACTTCCCAAACCCTATAAAAGTAGATACAATTTAATGGTATGGTAGTTTTTTTACCATCTTATTCATTCTTATGGGGAAAATAAAACATGAATTATTCTAAATACTTACTTTTAATACCTGTCGTATTATCTTTTAATATCTTTGCACAAGACACTGCTAACGCTTCTGAAGTAGAAGAAGTAACAGTTGTTGGTTCGCAAATTAAAGGTGCAAAAATTACTGGAGCACTTCCTGTCTCTATCATTACATCTGATGACATAGAAGGTTTAGCTGTAGAATCTGGTGAAGAACTTTTTGCTGCTATTGCTGAAAATGGTGGTAACAATTTCAACCAAACGGATTTTAATGGTGGATACAATGCTAATAGAGGAGACGTCGGGGCTCTTGATCTAAGAAACATTGGTACAGGAAATACAGTTACACTTTTAAATGGAAGAAGAGTTGTTAATTCTCCCGGTTACGCTACTGAGTGGGTTGGTGGAAGTTATGTTCCCGTTACAAGTGTTAATTCAAATGTAATCCCAGTATATGGTGCAGAGAGAATAGAGATTCTGCGTGATGGTGCTTCAGCTATTTATGGTGCTGATGCTGTTGCTGGTGTTGTTAATACAGTTTTAAAGAAAGATTTTGAAGGTACTACAGTTAGATTAAGAACTAACTGGTATGACAGTTTTGCTGCAAAGGACAATAAAGTAAGTGTTCAGTGGGGAAAAAATTTCTCCAATGGCACAAACGTATCTGTTTACTTTGATCATTATGATAGAGGAAGAATCAAAGCTACTGAAGATCCTAAGTGGTCTAATGGAGATTTAAGAAGATTCTTACCTTCACCTGATGAAGGTGGGTTAGGTGAATTCAATGACACAACTTGGAGAAACCAAAGCGCATCAAGCCCTTGGGGACAATTCTACGAAGGAAGTAACATTTTTAGTATCTATAGAGCAGATGATTCAAATTGCTTATCTAATTCCTCAAGCAACCTCTATAACATAGCTGGTCAAGACCACATGTGTTTATATGATTCTTCATCTATTCGTGCTGACAATAGAGTCAACTACGGTGAGACAATGGACAAAAGAGGAAAACTTAATCGTGATAATGTCATGATCTTTATTAATAAAGAGCTTGCAAGTGGAACAGAGTCCTACACAGAAATTGGCATATATATGTCAGAAGCTAATCGTACTTTATACCCAGGCACACTGTTAGGCTCAGGTTCAGCTACCAAAAATGGTGGAGGAACTCAGCCTATGGTTATTCCATCTACCAATTACTGGTTAAACCAGCTTGTTAGAACCGATGGTTCTAAGTTTGTAGATAGAGAAGGTGATGTTTTATATGCAAGATACTTTAGATTTAATACCCCAAGAGGCTATGATTCATCTAGAAAAACTTTTAGATTAGTAAAAGGCTGGAGAGGTTCTAATGGAGATTGGGACTGGGATACTGGAATGGTTTGGTCTCAAGCTTCATCAGAAATGGATAATTATGGAAGAGTAAATATGAATATGCTTGACGCAGCATTGGCTCTTGATACACCAGACGCATATAACCCTTTTTGTGCAACTGTAAATTGTAATGAAGATGCATTCATGACAACTATTTTTAGAAATAACACTTCTTCACTTTATATGTGGGACTTAAAATTCTCTAATCCAAGTGTATTTAGTCTGCCTGCTGGAGATGTGGCTATGCTGGTTGGAACTGAAATTAGAAGTGAAAAAATGAGTGATCAAAGAGATCCTAATATAAATGGTGATATACCTTGGACAACAGTCAAAGGCGTAACTTTCCCATATGTTTCTAATATCTCTAATTCAAGCCCTTCACCAAACACAAGTGGAGCTAGACTTATTTCTTCAGTATTTATGGAAATGCAGATTCCTCTTATGGAGAACATGGATTCACAGTTTGCTGTTAGAGGTGAAAACTTTAATGATATCGGAAGCACTGTTGTTGGTAAATTTGCAGTTGGATATCAGCCAATTGAACAAATTAAGTTAAGAGCTTCTACATCAACTTCATTTAGAGCTCCTAACCTTATAACTGTTAATGAGGGACTTATTGCTAGAAGTAATACTCAAGAAGATCCTTTATACACGTATTCAGTTGGTGAGAATTATAATAACTATTCAATTCAAAGAGTTGCACAAGGTAACGAAAATCTAGAGTCAGAAGAGGCAACTAACACCTCTGTTGGTGTCATTATAATGCCTGGTGAACAATTCCCAGTTTTAGATGGTCTTGTTGTTACTGTTGATAAGTGGACTATAGAAACTGAAAATACCGTTGGTTTATTTGGTGAAAGAAACCATATGCTTCTTGATACTCTTATTAGAGCTCAAGGCGGACCTACAGAATGTATTGGTAATCCACTAGTTGTTCGTGGCCCATTTCAAGGCGCTTCAGATAGTGATGGTAATCCTTTAACTTGGAGTCCAGATTTATGTGAAGCTGGTCAAGTTATCAGAGTTATGGATACATATGTCAACCTAGACGATAGAAATTTGGCTGGTACAGATATCTCTGTCCAATATTCTAGAGAAACTGACGTTGGTGATTTTGGTGCTAAATTTACTAAAGTTTCTTATGACGAGTTTGAGCAAGTAGCTGGTACACAAAGTGCTGCACTTATCGAAGCTGTAAAAGCTGGTGGTCCTTTAGAGGGTTTAATTGCTCCTGCTGGATTTGGAGATCTTATTGGTACTTTTGGAAGAAGAGCCTATCCTGAAGATAAATATTCAGGAAGCATTTCGTGGAGAAATGGTTCATGGTCTGCATATTTAACTGGAACCATGGTTGGTGAATTCCTTGAAACAGGTGTTACAGATAATGCAAAAACTTCTGATGGAAACTATGCATGTTCAGGAACATCTAGCTGGTCTGGAGATAATTGTGGAGATTTCTGGTTAGTTGAATCAATGCTAACTTTAAACTTCAGTCTTTCTTATAAGTTCAGAAATGGTCTAAGAATTAAAGGTCAGGTCAGAAATCTTGAAGATACTAGAGCTCCATTAGCTGATGAGTACACATGGGGATATGTTGGAGATGTACATCAGGACTATGGTAAAAGTTATGCAGTAGAACTTTATAAAAAGTTTTAATCGATAATGAATTTAAAGGGAGCTCAGGCTCCCTTTTTTATAAAAAAAGATTAGGATATAGATATGCACGCTTATCAAAATAAAGGCTTCTTCATCGGTCTATTGGCATTTAGTGCAATTGTCTTATGTGGTATTTTTAATTTAATACCAGATAGCCTTCTTGCTTTAGAAGGAACATCCTTTGAAACAAATAAAGGTATTCAATATATAAATAGTCAAGCAGCCTGGTTTGTACTTGCAGTTCTTGTTCTGATGGCAATATGGTGGGCTACTGAAGCACTTCCTGTTGCAGTTACCTCGTTACTTCCATTGGCATTATTTCCTCTTCTAAATGTTGCTAGTTTCCAAATTTCTGCCAATCCTTATGCCAACAAAAATATTTATCTATTTTTGGGTGGGTTTATTTTAGCTCTTGGTATCGAGAGTTCTGGTTTGCATAAAAGAATGGCACTAAGAATGATTACTTTAACAGGTTCAAGTGGAGCAGGGCTTATTGGTGGCTTTATGGGGGTAGCAGCCCTTGTAAGTATGTTTGTCATGAATACGTCTACTACGTTAATGCTCTTACCAATTGGGCTTGCGGTCTGTACCGTTGTTGCTAAAACGATTCCTGATATATCAAATCAACAGCAAAAATATTTTGATACAGCTCTGATGCTAGGTATTGCATATGCAGCTACTATCGGAGGAATGTCCACCATAATTGGCACGGCTCCAAACCTTGTTTTCGTAACCTTTATGAGTGAACAGTATGGAGTTGAAATTGACATGATAAGTTGGATGAAATTAGGAGTTCCTGTTGCTTTAGTTATGTTAATTTCTGCATGGTTAATTCTTACTAAGTTTATTTTCCCTGCTACCTTTATTACAACTAAGGAAACTAAATCCAAATTTAGACAAATGTTAAATGAACTAGGCCCACTATCGAAAGATGAAATAAAAATTTCTATTATTTTTGGATTAGCTGTTTTGGCATGGATGACCAGTAGGTTAATTAGACAGACTTTTGGAATAGGATTAGAGGATGCAGGAGTTGCAATCATAGTTGCTATTTTGCTATTTATGATTCCATCATCTAACAAAGGTTCTGATTTAATGCATTGGGATAAAACCACTAAACTGCCTTGGGGTCTTTTGATTTTATTTGGTGGCGGTTTATCTTTAGCAGCTCAAGTATCAAGCACAGGGTTGGGAATATGGATTGGTCAGGGCTTAACAGTGCTTCAAGATGTCGAGCCGATAGTTTTAATTCTTGCTGTGGCAACGCTTATAATATTTTTAACTGAGATGACAAGTAATGTTGCTACAACCAGCACCTTTCTTCCGGTGATTGGAGCATTGGCAATAGCTATAGGGGTGATTCCTGTATCTTTAACAATTCCAGTATGTTTAGCTGCAAGTTGCGCCTTTATGTTACCGGTTGCAACACCACCAAATGCTATCGTTTACGGCTCAGGTAAATTCACAATAGCTACTATGATGAAAGCTGGCTTCTTTTTAAATTTAGTAGGTATCGTTGTCGTAACTTTATTCTCATACTATTTAGCGCCTATAATATTTGGATGAGATTTTTATTACTTAGTTTTCTTGTAATTAGTTACACAGCTAACGCTCAACAGAACTATATAGATTACAGGTCGCCTTTTCATCCTGTTGTAGCTTCTGCAGGAATGGTAGTTTCACAAAACCTTCTATCATCAGATATTGGAATTGAGATTTTAAACAAAGGTGGAAATGCAGTCGATGCCGCAGTAGCTGTAGGTTTCTCACTGGCAATAACTTTACCAAGAGCTGGTAATCTAGGTGGCGGTGGCTTCATGCTTATATACATGAAGGAGCAAAAGGAAATTTTTTATATAGATTACCGAAGCAACTCTCCATTAAATTCAAACCTAAAAGATTTATTTGGTACCAATCTCCCAAGAGATTACAACAAAACAGATTTCAATAAATCAAAATACGGATATAAGGCCTCAGCAGTTCCTGGAACAGTTGCAGGCCTGATAGAAGCCCATTCTAATTTTGGAAAACTTTCTTTAGCTGAAGTTTTGGAACCGGTTATCAAACAAGCTCAAGATGGAATTCTAGTTTCTTATGATTTACAAAAAGCTATAGAAAGCACTCCTCAACTATTGGCTGATAAAGAATCTACAAAAATATATTTTAAAGATGGCAAAGCTCTTTCTGAATATTCATTAATGCAAAGGCCTGATTTAGCTAAAACACTCATTGCTATAGCTAATAATGGTTCTAAAGGTTTTTATGAAGGGGAGGTAGCAAAAAATATTGTAAAAGCTATGAATGCAAATAATGGCTTCATGACTCTTGATGATTTAAAAAACTATAAAATTAATGCTGGTGCTCCTATCTCCGTGTCTTATAGAGGTAATACTGTTTTTGCTCCAGGCGCTCCATCAGGTGGTGGAGTTGTGCTACTTACCGCTCTTAATATTTTACAAAATTATAAATTTAAAGATGAAGATAGTAACGCTACAAGAACTTATCATCTAGTTGCAGAATCTTTAAGAAGAGGTCATAACAATAGGTCGCATCATATTGGCGATCCAGCATTTTATGATGTTCCTATGGAAAAGCTTATTTCAAGAGCAAGAACTATTGAACTTCAAAAAAATATTAAATTTAAAACAGCAACACCAAGTTCAAAGATAAAACCTATGTCAGTAGTTAATGAGAGTAGAGATACCACTCATTACTCTATTGTTGATTCTGAGGGTAATGCAGTTTCAAACACTTACACCTTAGGCTACTCCTTTGGTTCAGGTGTAACTATTCCTGGAACCGGAATCTTGTTAAATAATCAAATGAATAATTTTGCCTATAGATATGGCGATAAATCAGTTGAAGGAAGGGCAGCTAGCCCAGGTAATCGATTTGCTCCAGGTAAGAGACCCATGAGCACTATGACTCCGACAATGGTTTTTGATAAGTCAGGTCAACTCATGCTTATTACAGGTTCACCAGGTGGCTCTTTTATTCCTGCTGCAGTTTTAAGAGTTGTATCTGGAGTCATAGATTTTAATTTAAATATCGGTGAAGCAACCATGCTTCCAAGAATACATAAAGACTGGCCATATTCTGGTTTGGATTATGAGTCTATTCTAAGTTCTGATATTGCAAGGCAATTAGATAGCATGGGTCATAAAACAGAAGCTCAAAAAACTATGGGAAGCACCCAAAGTATTCATATCCAGGATGGATTGAACTATGGCTATGCCGATTTAAGAAGACCTGGAGCAGCAGTTTCAGTTCAAAAGTAAATTATTTTCTATAATTTAATGGTGGCAACCTATCACCTAGCAAAGGTTCATACTTAAAATCTTTACCTACTCTTTGAGCAAGTTCTATTTTTGCATCTTTAATAAGCTCAGGCTGAAGAAATAATTCTATAGCAGTAGCACTTAAAGTTTTAACCGCCATCTCTGCTCCTTTTAAACCTATAGAAGTTCCACCAGAGGCTACTGCTTGCCAAGAGTGAGCAGCAGTTCCAGGAACCCATGTTGCAGCTCTAAATCCAGCAGTTGGAACATTCCAACTTACATCACCAACATCAGTTGAGCCATAACTATGTGACTCTCTATAAGGTCTAATATCTTCTTGAGAACCAATATCTTTATCAGGCTTCATAAAGGTTTTATAAATCTCTCGAGCATAAGCATTTTCCTCTTTGGAGTATGTTACTCCTCCAGCCTCTGTTAATTTTTTATGAACCAGTTTTTGTAAAACTGTATTTGGAAGTAAAGAGTAATTCCCATGCATGACTTCATAACTAACAGATGTCTCTGTTCCCATTGCTGCTCCTTGAGCAGTCTTAACAACTCTTTCAAAGAGTTCTTCAACCATATCCATCTTAGGATGTCTTACGTAATAATAAACTTGAGCTAAATCAGGGACAACATTGGGAGCTAACCCTCCTTTTGTAATTACATAATGTATTCTGGAAGATTGAGGCATATGCTCTCTCATCATATTTACCATGAGATTCATTGACTCAACTCCATCCAAGGCTGATCTTCCTAACTCAGGTGCTCCTGCAGCATGAGCCGAGATACCTTTAAAGGTAAATTTAGCTGATTTATTCGAATTATTTGTCATGGCGCTTGCACCATTTACATCATCCGGGTGCCAATGCAAAACAATATCCACATCGTCAAATAAACCACCTCTGACCATGTAAACTTTTCCTGATCCACCTTCTTCAGCTGGAGTGCCATAAAATCTAATTGTGCCTTGAACATTATTTTCTACTAACCATTCTTTAATGACTACTGCAGCCCATGCTGAGCCAGCTCCAAATAGATGATGCCCACAAGCCTGACCCGCTCCAGTAGAATTGGATTTAATTTCTTTAAAAGGTGATGTAGTTTGCGCAAGACCGGGAAGGGCATCAAACTCTCCAAGTATTCCTATAATAGGACCACCATTAGAATATTCAGCTATAAAAGCTGTAGGTATACCAGCAACACCACTAGTAATTGTAAACCCCTCGTTTTTTAACTCGCTCATAAGAAGATTCATACTCTGCTTTTCCTGATAGCCTAATTCTGCAAAGTTCCATATATCCATCGCAACTTTTTCAAATTGCTCTTTATGATTATTTATATTTTGATCTATTGATTGAGCAAAGATCTGATTATTAAGATTTAATAGAATTATTAAACTAAGTATTCGCCTTTGAATTTTACTGATTTTCCAACCCATTCCTCTTCTCCCATATTTTGCAATGTAGCCTTATCATAAGATATTAATACTTTTCTATCTCCATTTATATCTTCAATATAAACAACTGCTTTTTCTTCATCTTTTTGGTTTTTTGGTAGAATCGTGTATCCAATAACTTTACCAAGCCCATTTTCAAGCTTAGATATAGATATTGGTTTTTCTAAAACAGCAGCATTGTCTGTAACATCTTTACTTGTAAAATTTATTAATGGCTCTTTTGCCCATAAAGCAAAAGCCTGCTTAGTCATCATTCCAGAAACACCAGTAACAAGACCAATCTTTTCAAAATTTTGCCTTATTTCATCTATCATTTTTACAGTTGAATGAATCATATAATTATTAAGTGGTCCGCCTGCAAAAGACATACCGCCTGTTACAGTTAATTTTTTATCAGCTTCTAAACCTAGCGCCTCAGCAAACATTTGAACTGCAATTGGAAAACAACTATAGAGTTCATAAGTATTTGGCTTAATATTATTTTGCTTACAAATATTTAAAATATATTCAGCTGCTAACTTAAGTCCAATAGGTTCAATTAAGTTGGGTCTTTGAATTGCTGCAATCATATGATTAGTTTCAGATGAAGCTAGCGGATAAACTCTTTTAGAGTCAGGAACATTTAATGTATCTGCAAGTTCTTCACTGCATAAAATCATTGCTGATGCCTGATTAACATTCCAGCTAGTGCAATGAAGTTTATTGTAGGGAAGTGCTTGTAGAGTATTTTTTTTATTAGCCAAAGCAATGTCTTGCCAACTAAATTCTCTTTGTGACCATCCATCTGGATTTGCGGCAGCTATCTTCGAAAACTCAGAATACATTTTTCCAAGGTATTGTTTGTGCTGATTAATATTTAGATTTTTCTTTGATCTCAAGGCGCTTTCTAATATTGCATAGTACCCAACAGCCATTAATCCCAAATGATCTTCTTCTTCCTTAATATGCAGATCATCCTTAGCTTTCACGTAATAGTCTGGATTTATACTTAAATCAGTTTCAAAAAATTCCTTATCTTCAATTAAAGCTCTTATCTTTTTATACCTAGCCTCACCGCCAACAATTAAAGAAGCTCTTATCTCACCTGAGATTATTTTGTCACACGCACTGTTAATTAGGTTTTGTTGTAAAACGCCAATCTTTGTAACGCTTGTTTTGGCAGCACTAAAGCCATTACGTTCTGCTATCCATCTTCCAGGATCACGATATTTCCAAAAGCCCTTAGGAACTTGAACTTCATCAATGTATTTTGCAATGTCTGGATTGGTTGAATCCAGAAGGGCATTTTGAGTAACCAGCTCCATTAAGACCAAAGCTTCATCTAAATCATTAAAATTACCAGTTTGCTGTAAGGAGTTTATTCCAATTACAACAGGCCTATTTTTCATTAATTGATTAAGTACTTACTCAATATCCAATAGAGGCATTGCTGCTGTATTAAAGCCCGCATCTACATAGGTAATTTCACCTGTAATACCACTAGCATAATCTGAGCATAAAAATGCTGCTGCATTTCCAACCTCTTCAGTTGTAACAGTTCTTCCTAGTGGGGCTCGAGCAGAATGTTGCGTAATCATTTTTCTGAAGTTCTTAACTCCTGATGCTGCAAGTGTTTTAATTGGTCCAGCTGAAATAGCATTAACTCTTATATTATCTTTACCCAAGGAAGCGGCAAGAAATCTTGTATTAGCTTCTAAGCTAGCTTTTGCTAAACCCATAACATTATAGTTAGGAAGAGTTTGCACGGCTCCAAGGTAAGTAAGTGTAAGCAGGGCAGAGCCATCATTAAGCATCGGCTTTGCAGCTTTGGCTAATGCAGTAAAACTATAAGAACTAATATCATGAGCTATGCGAAAGCCTTCTCTTGTTGTTACATCTACAAAATTACCTTCAAGCTGATCAGCTGGAGCGTAACCAATCGAATGAACAAATCCATCAAAAGTTTCCCAAGATTTTTTAAGCTCTATAAATGACTGTTCAATAGACTCATCAGAGCTAACATCACTTTCAATTAATATATTTGAATTTAGTTCTGCAGCTATAGGTTTAAGGTTTTTTAAAAGTCGCTCATTTTGATAAGTAAAAGCTAGCTCAGCTCCTTCTCTATGCATGGCACGTGCAATGCCAGCAGCAATAGAGTACTTATTTGCAAGCCCAGAAATTAAAATTCTCTTTCCCTTTAGTAACATATTTATCTAACCTATTATTAAATTGCTATAACTACATTATATTGAATTTATAAATAGATAGTTTTATTTTTTTAATTTTGACTTTTAATTCTTACTTTATTGAAATTAATACCTATAAACATACTCTCTACCTATATTTTTTATTTATTAAATTAACTTGTGTGTATCAAGATTTTAGTGTCTACTAATGACTTACACGCATTTTGGCCGGGGCTTAATGCTATTTAATAATATATAAGGGGTAATTATATAATGAATAATTTTCTAAATCTTAAAGGTTTATTAGCTGCTTCGTTGATCTTTTTTGTATCATTTTCAAATGCTGAAGATGCTACATCAGGAACATTGGAAGCTTCTGTATTAAACCAATCGGGTACAGCTGTTGCTGGGGCTTCTGTCTCTGTTACTTCTGCGGATACAGGCATTTCTAAAAATGCTGTTTCTAATGCAGATGGATCAGTCAGATTTCCACTTTTAGCAATTGGTATGTACAACGTTGAAGTGTCTGCGAGCGGTTATGGCTCTCTTGCTGATTCAGTCCAAGTCGCACTGGGTAACTCAGGTTACAATTTTGTACTTGCGAGTGATTCTGGTTCTATGGAAGAGATTGTTACAACAGCTGGTGTGATACAAGCAATTGATTTCAATTCAACAACAACAGGTATTTCTATTGATGTTGATGAATTAATTAAAAATACACCAATTAACAGATCTTTAACTAGTTTAGTGCTTTTAGCACCTGGTACGTCTGCTGGTGACTCTGCTTTTGGAAGTCTTGCTTCTATCGGTGGTTCATCTGTTGCTGAAAACGTATACCTAGTTAACGGACTTAACATTACTAACTTCAGAAACTTTACTGGTTCATCTACTGTTCCTTTTGAGTTCTATGATGTTGTTGAAGTTAAAACTGGTGGATACATGGCTGAGTTTGGTAAAGCTATTGGTGGTGTGGTTAACGCAGTTACTAAAAGTGGATCAAACGAATGGAAAGCTGGTGTTAACTTAAGTTACTATCCAGATAGCTTTTATCATGACAAACCTAATACTTATACACAGATTAATGATCAAGATTCAAGAGATTACATGGAATATAATGTATCTTTAAGTGGTCCAATTATTCCTGATAGAGCTTTCTTTTACATCTTAGCTAATCCAGTTGACAACGAAACTTCTGATACTAACGTTTCAGGAACTCAGTTTGACGCTGCTTTTAAAGAAGATTTCTTTGGAGCTAAACTAGATTTCTATATTACTGAAGACATTCATTTAGAGTACACATACTTTAATGATGATTCAGTAGGTACTACTTTGTCATACAGAGATGGTGCGCAAGTTGGAACAAGTTATAACAATGTTGGTGGTGACAATGAGATATGGAAACTATCTGCTGTTATAACTGATAGATTAACTGCTGCATTAACTGTAGGTACTAATGAGTACGAAAGAACTGCTGCTGGTACTGGTGACTCTTGTCCATATATCTGGTGGCCTTATCCTACAACTAGAGTAGGTTGTGCAACACAGGGAACTGTTTCTTCAGGTACTGACCAAAGAGAAATTTTCAAGTTTGATGTAGATTACTACATCGGCAATCACCATTTAAGATTTGGTATTGAAAATGAAGATTTAACAGCTACAGATTCAACTAACTACTCTGGTGACGCTTATTACCGTGGATATGATGACAATGGTAATGGTGCGATTGATCCAGGCGAAACTGTAAGATTAAGAATCTACAGAAGTGGTGGAGAATTTGAAGTAAAACAAGAAGCTTTCTATATTCAAGATAGCTGGGATGTTACTGATAATTTAAACGTAAACATGGGTCTTAGAAATTCTACTTTTGACAACAGAAACGCTGCCGGCGCTACTTTTGTTAAAACAGAAGATCAACAAGCACTTAGATTTGGAGCTACTTACGATATCGTAGGTGATGGTTCTAAGAAACTTTACTACTCATTTGGTGAGTACTACCTACCTATAGCAGCTAATACTAATATTAGAATGTCTGGTGGTGAATTTTATTCATACCAGTTCTGTGAGTGGGATGGAACAAATGATAACGGAAGCTTTAAAACTGTTGGTCTTCAAAATTGTGGAGACATTGGTTACTATGCAGACGGTTCAGTTCCAGACACAAGAAGTTTAACTGATACAAATCTTAAGCCTATGTATGGTGAAGAGACAATCATTGGTTATTCACAAATTCTTGAAAAAGGCGCTTTTGCTGGATGGGATTTTAATGCTTACTACGTTCAAAGAGAGCTAGCAACAACTATTGAAGATGTTGCGATTGATGCTGCTGTGAACGCTTGGTGTGCTGCTGGTAACGGTGATGCAGCAGGTTGTGCAGCGTTTACTGGTTTCCATCAGTATGTTGTTACTAATCCTGGTAATGATATGAATGTGTATCTTCCAGAATTTGATCAATACGTTGATCTTTCTGCAGCAGATCTAAACTACCCAAAACCAATTCGTGAATACGATGGTTATACTGTTGAACTTGAAAGAGTTTGGGACGGTGATTGGGCTTTAAGACTTGCTTATACTAATTCAGACACTATAGGTAACTATGAAGGAACTGTAAAATCTGATAACGGTCAGGACGATGCTGGTATTACACAAGACTTTGACCAGCCTGGTTTAACTGACGGTAGTTTCGGAAAACTTCCTAACCATAGAAAACATATATTTAAAGCTAATGGTTCAAAAATGTTAGCTAATAATCTTGTTGGTGGTATGAATATGTCAGTAACTTCCCCTAGATACTTCGGTTGTATCGGTGAGCATCCAACTGATGTTTATGCAGCAGCTTATGGAGCTTCATCATGGTACTGTAATGGCGTATTAACACCTAGAGGATCAATTTCTCAGAGTGCTTGGATTATCCAATTGGATGCCTTGCTTGCTTGGAGTCCTCAAGTTGCTAATGGCGATCTAACTTTAAGAATGGATATATTTAATATTCTTGATCTAGATGCTATTACTGATATAAATGAGTATGGCGAAGATGGTGGTGGAGTAGGAAGCATGGATAGTAACTATCTTAGACCTACAAACTACATGAACGCTAGAAGAATTAGATTTGGAGCTTCTTGGAGGTTCTAAGTTTTAATTAACTTTTTAAAAGGGGTGCTTTTAGCGCCCCTTTTTTTTGGTCAAATTTAAAGAGATTTAATTGGAGATTCGCCGGCTATAGTAATGCGATGCATTAGCCTTTCATAACCATCATAGCCACCTTCAGCCATATGCATAACAGACCTGTTATCCCACATAATTAACATATCTGCATCCCATTGGTGTCTATAGATATATTTATCTTGAGTCATATGTTCAAATATTTCAGATAAAAAAGTAAAAGCCTCCATATCTGTCATACCTTCAATACCAACCGTATAGACAGGGTTAACAAATAAAGACTTTCGCTTAGTATCCTTATGTTCTCTGACTACAGGATGATGGTGCTGTTTGTTAGCTGACTTTGATGATTTTATCTTCATAGTCCTTTCTTTGCCTTCAAGAGCATAAAACCCATCATCAGCATAAGGTAATTTTGCACTATGGATTCCATTTAAACCTTCAACCTTAGCCTTAAGGTCAGCAGATAGATCATCATAAGCTAGAGCAGAATTTGTAAATAATGTGTCTCCACCAAATGGTGGAACAATCTTAGAATGCAGCATTGTTGCAGACGGGGGCGATGATTGAAACGACCAATCAGAATGCCAACTACCACCAAAATGAGAAGCTTCTTCTGTGGCTTTTCTTCTCAGTTCAACAATATGCATTTGTGTCTTCATTGTTGTTAGAAAAGGTTCCTTACCAAAGGCACCAAATTGCATTGCAAAATTATTGTAAGCGTCATGAGATAGCTTCTGACCTGGAAATATAGCTACTGAGTTTTTAACCCACAGGCTGTGAATTGAATTAAGATCAGTCTCGTTTAAAGGTTTTGAGATATCGACATCAGTTATTTCGACACCTATTTGTGAGGGGGATTCAGATTCTTTATATTTCATATAATTTAAATATACCAAATAATAATCATTAGGAACATTGCTGATATATAATTCTTCAACTTGGGGCTATAGCTCAGCTGGGAGAGCGCTTGCGTGGCACGCAAGAGGTCGGCGGTTCGATCCCGCCTAGCTCCACCAAGTTTGTATACTTTTTTTAATCATATTATCTAGTTAAAAAGGTATAGTTAGTTCATGAAAAAAGTCTTAAAGACCACGAGTTTATTTTTATTTCTTAGCATAGGAATTTTAATCTTTACAGGAATTTACTTCGATATTCAAAGAGAAAAGTTAGAGACTAAATACGCAACCGGAGCCTCTAAGTTTCTTGATTTACCAGACGGAGCCAGAATTCATTTCCGTGATGAAGGAAAGACTGATAAACCTGCAATTGTATTACTGCATGGTTTTAACGGTTCTTTATTAAACTTTGAAAGATTAGTGCCTTTGTTGGCTAATAATTTTAGGCTTGTTAGCATAGATTTACCCGGTTTTGGGCTTACAGGCGCTATACCTAATGCCGATTACACTACAAAGAATTATATGGATACTGTTACTTCTATAACTAATTATTTAGGTATAAATAAATTTTCTATAGCAGGCAACTCTATGGGAGGCGGAGTGGCCTGGAGATATGCTATTGAATACCCAAGTAAGGTTGAGGGTTTAATATTATTGGCTTCAAGCGGTGTCATGACAAAAGCAGACAGAGATAGATTTGAAAAAAGAAAAGATAATTCACCGATTGTGTGGAGATTGATGGGTTCTAGTGTGATAAAAAAAATTCTTATGTATTACACGCCTAGATTCTTTGCTACGCAGGGACTTAAAGCATCAGTTTTTAATCAAGAGCTAGCCACTAAAGAATACGCTAGACAATTTCATGATTTAACCTTGCTTGAGGGTTCAAGAAAAGCGATCCTTTCTATGGGCTTTGGTAGTAGAGATCGAATCTATGGGCCTGAGATATTCAAGAAAATTATTGCACCAACTTTAGTAATACACGGTAAAGAAGATAATATTATCGCAGTTGAAAGCTCTGAGAGTTTTAAAAAGAACATAAAACATGTAGAAGTTAAGGTTTATTTAGACACGGGTCATTTACCAATGTATGAAGACCCTAAAAGAACTGCTAACGATATTATTAAGTTTTTAAATATCGAATTGAATAACTCCAGATCAAATGAATAGATCTATAGCATTAATTAGGGGCGCCTCTTACTTACTGGAAATACGGTAGACACTAGAAGCAGGGGCCTTGTGCTTGGTTATTAAGTCTTCAAGGGCTGGCATGATTCTTTGCCCTAAGTCATTGATATGGCCGTGCACGTACTCATTACAGATGGTTTCTTTAAGATCTGCCTTCATGTATTGTTCTCTGAGTAGTTGTGAAGGAAAAGGAATTTTGGATATAAGCGGTTCCAATTCTTATCCAGAAGATCCACCAATAATTATTTAATCTTTATCAATTTTGCTCAAAATGACTATTTATATATAATCATATAAGTGCTTATTAAACATAGGAAATAATGTCTGAGAATATATCTTTATGGAATAAATTAACAACTCATCCAACAGTAAGAGCTGGATCCACTTATGCAGTTATTGCATTTATTACTGTTCAAGTAATTAGTCTTGTGGCTGGTCCATTTAACCTAGGTGACAACTTAGTTCAAGGTGTAATCCTAGCCAGTATTATCGGTTTCCCGGTGGTTATTCTTTTATCAATTATTATCTCTTCCCATTTCAGCACCCCTAAATTATTACTTATTTCAGTTGGAGTAGTTATAGCCGTTTATCTTGGCTGGTCTTTTTACTGGATTCAATTTGTTAAATCACCTGAATTAAAAAAAGCTTTTGATAATGATAATTATGCAAAAACATGGATTATTGCTCGTGAAATTAATCAAGTTTTTCCATTCATATCAGATGTTCAAGAAGCATATGATCAATTAAGCAGGTCTGCTAACTTTAATATTAAACAAGACAATGTTGATGTTTATTGGAAGCCTTATGCATCTAATGATTTTGAATGGGAGTTTTTAGGTACAGACCCTAAAGGTATTCAAAATCTTCCAGTGGGACCTGTACAACTAAGATTAGAAAAAGATGGATTTGAAACAGCATATATAAGCTCTAATAACCCCAGCCTACTGTTTAAAAATCTTCCTGTTGATTTAGGTTTTGAAGTAGCGCCTATGGAACTAGTTAATAAAGATATCATCCCAAATGGAATGGTCTATGTTCCTGGTGGTCAATTTGTTCCCGCTATTTCTGGTGAAAGCACAAAACCTTTTACATTGAGTCCTTATTTTATAGATAAATATGAGATCACTAATGAGCAATTCAAGATATTTATAGATGCAGGTGGCTATACAAATCCAAGATACTGGGAGGATATGGATTTTATCAAAGATGGTGTAAGTTTAACTTTTGAAGAAGCCCTGGTTCTCATGAAGGATCAAACTGGACGATCTGGACCTCTCAATTGGGAGTTATCAGATTATGCTGAAGGAGAAGAAAATTTACCAGTTACAGGAATTAGCTGGTATGAAGCTCAAGCTTATGCAAAATTCATGGGCAATATTTTGCCTCCATATTTTCATTGGGCAAAAGCAGCATTTCCACCAGATGAGTGGATTTCTCCCTTAGCTCCTGAAATGCTGTCACAAAGTAATTATAAAGGTGACGAGGTTGTCGAAGTTGGTACTTTTAAATCTATCGGGCCTTATGGGACTTATGATATGACTGGGAATGTGAGAGAGTGGGTGTGGAATATCTTTGGTGGCAGGGGTATGACTTTAGGTGGCGCAGTAAGTGAACCTCAGTACACTGGTTTTCAAGCGAATCCAATGCCAAGATTTAACCGCTCTAATTTAACAGGCTTTAGAACTGTCCGTTTATTAAATCCAGCTGACATGAATCCATTTGGAGGTCCAATCAATAGACCTCAACCCCCATCTGCAGATTTCTTTAAACCATTAGATGATCAAGCTTATAAATTATTTACAACTCAATTTGCATATTCGCGCAGAGATCTTAATCCTAAAACTATATATGTAGATGATACGCATCCTGACTGGATTAAAGAAAAAATATCTATTGATGTGGGTTATAACAATGAAAGAATGGACGTCCTAATATTCAGACCCAAAAATGTTTATAACAGCGTTAGCTCAGTTCTTGTCTACCCAGGTTTAAATTACTTTAGAAACCCACCAGATATTGATGAGATTGATCCAGGCGAATATGGATTAGACTTTATTATAAAAAGTGGTAGAGCTTTGGTTTGGGCTTCATTCAAAGGATCACTTAACAGAATGGTTGATGCCTCTATTGCTCAGCCAACTACAGATGACCAATTTAGACAATTTAGAGAAATGATGGTTAATTGGAGAGTAGATACAGGAAGGGTATTAGATTATTTAGAGGATAGACCTGATTTTACAAATGATAAAATAAATTACCTCGGAATGAGTTATGGAGCAATCTTTACTCCTATAGTCTTACTAACCGAGAAACGCTTCAAATCTGCTGTCTTTTTAAGTGGTGGTTTTGCTCCAACATACCCTCCACATTCAGATGGTATATTTTATTTAGATAGAGTTAAAACTCCAGTTCTAATGCTCAACGGTGAACAAGATTTCTTGATTCCTATTGAGTCTCAAGAAGCTCTATATAATGGCTTAGGCACACCTGAGGAAGATAAGAAATATGTTGTTTACAAAGCTGGTCATTGGCCTCTGCCAAGAAACCAAATGATTAATGAAACTTTGGAATGGTTGGATAAATATGAATCGCAATAATATAAAAAATTATTTATTTACACTATTAGCAACTCTTTCTACAGTCGCTTTGACTAATGAAGCTATATTAGTTCCTGACAATATTCTAGATGTTAGATCAGGCAAGCTTATACAAGCTCAGATTCACATTAAAGATGGTTTAATTAAATCAATTGCAAAAAAAATAGATTCTAAGGCTGATATTGAAGTTATTAATCTTAAAGGTATAACCTTGGTGCCTGGTTTGATGGATGCGCATGTTCATTTGATTGGAAATAATGAGCTGAATGGATACCAATCAATGAGTGAATCAAGTCAAATGGCAACTCTTTATGGGGTTAAGAATGCAAAAAGCACTCTTATGGCTGGTTTTACAACTGTAAGGAATGTTGGTGCAGGAGAGTTTGCGGATGTTGCGCTTAGAGATGCAATTAAAAGAGGGATTGTAGAGGGCCCAACAATGCTTGTCTCTGGTCCAACTTTAAGTATTTCAGGTGGTCATGGTGACAATAATCTTATGCCTTATACGAGTGATATTAAAACTAAAAAGCATAATATTGTTGATAGCCCTTGGGAGGGCAGAAAAGCTGTTAGATTAAATAGAAAATACGGCGCTAACTTAATTAAATTCACTGCCACTGGCGGAGTCATGTCAAAGAACACCGATGTTAATGCTAGACAATTTACCTATGAAGAAATGCAAGCAATGATAGATGAAGCGCATAGTCATGGAATGAAAGTTGCCGCTCATGCTCATGGTCTTGAGGGCATCAGAACAGCCATAAAAGCTGGAGTAGATTCAGTAGAACATAGTAGTTATATAGATGAGGCTACAGTGAAGCTAGCAATCGAGAATGGAACCTATTTATCTATGGATATTTATGTCTCTGATTACATCTTAGGTGAGGGAGCTAAAAAAGGTATTCTTGAGGAATCTCTTGCAAAAGAAAGAGTTGTTGGCAAATTACAAAGACAAAATTTTAAAATAGCTCATTCACTTGGGGCATTAATGGTTTTTGGAACAGATGCTGGAATATATGATCATGGCGATAACGCCAATCAGTTTAAGTATATGGTTAAATGGGGAATGTCACCACTAGAGGCTATCCAAGCTGCCACAATTAATACAACAGATTTATTTGGTCTAACTAATACTGGTGAAATAAAAGAAAATTTTGCTGCTGATATTATTGGTGTTAAGGGCAATCCTTTAAAGGATATAAGTATTCTAGAAGATGTAGTTTTTGTTATGAAATCTGGAAAAGTCGTTAAGAATTAAATATGGCTCATAATCACGCTCATGGTCATCACCATCACCATCACTCACCAGACTCTAGTGATGGATTATTAATTGGTGCAGTTTCAATTAATCTTATATTAACGATTGCGCAGTTTGTTGGTGGAATCATTTCAGGCAGTTTATCTCTAATCGCAGATGCTCTGCATAATTTAAGTGATGCAGCTTCTTTAGGTATAGCTATCTTTGCAAGAAAAATTTCAAGAAAACCAGCTGATCATATCAATACATTTGGTTATAAAAGAGCAGAGGTGATAGCTGCTCTAATTAATTTAACTCTATTAATTACCATTAGTTTGTATTTAATCTATGAGGCTATCTTAAGGGTTTATAACCCAGTAGAGATATCTGGTTGGATCATTGTCATCATTGCTGGCGTGGCTTTGGTAATTGATCTTGTTACAGCTCTTATTACTCACAGTATGAGTAAAAATAATATGAATATGAAAGCGGCATTTTTACATAACCTTTCAGATGCATTCGCATCTATTGGCGTAATCGTTGCTGGGTCTCTTATTATTTTATATCAGTGGTATTGGGTAGATACTTTAGTGACTTTAGCCATTGGTGGCTTTATCTTATATCAAGGAATCTTAATGCTTCCAAAAACTATTCATTTATTAATGGAGGGTGCACCTGAGGGAATTTCCTTAGATGATATTAAAGATGAACTAGAAAGCTTGGATGGTGTAATAGATGTTCACCATATTCACCTTTGGAGTTTAGATGAAACAAGGATAGCTCTTGAAGCACACGTAGTTACAAATAATGCTAATACTCTAACTGAGCTAGAGCCAATTAAGGCTAGTATAAAATCTTTATTACTTTCCCAATTTAATATTTCTCACTCCACGCTTGAGTTCGAGGATCCCTCTCTTGAAAACTGTGACTAAATTAGATTTATATCAAGTAGACGCTTTTACAAATACATTATTCAAAGGCAATCCTGCTGCAGTTATTTTTTCGTCTCCCTTGCCTCATGATGTCATGCAAAAAATAGCGCTAGAAAATAATTTATCAGAAACAGCTTTTATTAGTGAAGATGGTGGAAATTATAATATTAAATGGTTTTCTCCTTTAATGGAGATTGATCTTTGTGGTCATGCAACTCTTGCATCAGCACATATATACTTTTCAGAGATTAATCATAAAGCTAAAAAAATTACGTTTACTTCTAATAGTGGAAATCTTGAAGTCTCCAAAAAAGATAAATACATATATTTAGATTTTCCAAGAGATAATTACATGCCTCTGGAGATTGACGATAATTTATTAGCAATGCTGGGTAATGTTCCTGTTGAGGTCTTTAGAGGAAGAGATGACATTATGTGCATTTTTGAGAATGAGTCTTCTATACACGAGATTAGGCCTGATATGGACTTACTAAAAATATATCCAGTTAGAGGTCTTATTGTTAGTGCTAGAGGAACAGATTGTGACTTTATATCAAGATGCTTTTTCCCTGTAACTGGCGTTGATGAAGATCCAGTAACAGGCTCAGCACATACAACTCTCACACCTTATTGGGCCAAGGCTCTAAATAAAGAATCATTGAATGCAAAACAAGTATCTGCGAGAGGTGGAGAGCTTAGATGCACCCTAGCAGGAGAAAGAGTAATTATTGGAGGAGAAGCTATAACCTATATGAAAGGATCTATAGCTATATAAGATTCGTTAAAGTTCTAAAATGCTTTCTGCAAACTACTTGATAAGTTTCATTGCCACCTATTTGAATTTTCTGCCCTTCAACTAAAACTTTGCCATCCTCATTAAGTCTTACTACCATGATTGCTTTTCGTGAACACATAGAGCAAACAGTTTTTAGCTCAACCAGATTATCAGCAAGTGCTAAAAGATATTTACTGCCCTCAAATAGCTCTCCTTTAAAATCAGTTCTAATTCCATAGCACATAGCCGGTATATTTAAAGTATCAGTAATTTTACCAATCTGAATTACCTGATCTTTATTTAAAAATTGAACTTCGTCTATTAAAATACAATGCAAGTTCTTAGTTTGATTTTCTTTAACATGTTTATAAAAATCAAATTCAGAATTAGCAATAATGGCTTTAGCCTTTAAACCAATTCTAGATTCAATATAGCCATTATTCATTTCAGCATCGGCTTTGGGAATAAATAGCATAGTTTCCATGCCATTTTCCAGATAGTTATGATTTGATTGAAGGAGGGCGGTAGATTTCCCAGCATTCATGGTTGAATAAAAAAAATGAATCTTTGCCATGATTTAGTAAAATCTCCTTAGTTAAATCTATAATAAGTTATGAACGTATTTGTTGAAAGTGGTATTACACATTTAGATCTCCATAGAGTTCGTCATCATGATGCCAAAGATCTTGTTATGGATTTTGTTCTTCAATACCAAGACTCTATTCCACTTATTATTATCTGTGGAAATAGCAATCGAATGATTGAACTTGCTAAAGATATGCTTTTAAATAATGATATAATTTTTTCAGAACCTAGATATGGGATTATTAGAATAGAGTCCCTCTAACGAACATTTTAAAAAACATTATGATTCCAGATATATTTAATTTTGATGACCAACTAACAGAAGAAGAGCTTTTAATAAAAAAGACTACCCAAGACTATTGCCAAAATGCTTTGATGCCAAGAATTCTTGAGGCTAATAGAAACGAAGTATTTGATAAAGGTATTTATAAGGAGCTAGGTGAATTAGGTTTACTAGGACCTCACATTAAAGGTTATGGCTGCTCCGGAGTTAATAACGTTTCTTATGGATTGATTGCTCGTGAAATTGAAAGAGTAGATTCCAGTTACAGATCCGCATTCAGTGTTCAGTCATCATTAGCTATGTATGCTATTTCTAACTTTGGTTCTGAGGATCAAAAAAATCATTACTTACCTGAGATGGCTAAAGGTAACTTAATTGGATGTTTTGGCTTAACTGAACCCGATGCTGGCTCAGATCCTTCAAGCATGAAAACTATTGCCACTAAATCAGATGGTGGTTACAAACTATCTGGATCTAAAACCTGGATTACAAATTCACCAATAGCAGATGTTTTAATAATTTGGGCAAAAGATGAGCAGGGTGTTTTAAGAGGTTTTATAGTAGACAGAGATTCAACTGGATTAGACACACCTTATCTTAATGGTAAATTTGCATTAAGAGCTTCAGCGACTGGAATGATTTTCTTAGATAATGTTTTTGTTTCTGATGACAAGGTTCTGCCTGATGTCCAAAGTTTCAGAGGTCCTTTTACTTGTCTTAACTCAGCTAGATATGGAATTGCATGGGGAGCACTAGGCGCAGCTGAATTCTGCTGGTCTCAGTCGCTTACTTATACTTTAGAAAGAGAGCAGTTCGGAAAACCTCTAGCTTCCAAACAATTAATTCAAAAAAAGCTTGCTGATATGCAAACTGAAATTACTCTCGGGCTTCAAGCTGTATTGCGTGTGGGAAGGTTAATTGATGATGGCAAAATGAAACCAGCAATGATCTCTCTTGTTAAAAGAAATAATTGTGGAAAGGCTTTAGATATTGCAAGAACTGCTAGAGATATACATGGTGGTAATGGTGTTAGTGATGAATACCATGTAATAAGGCATTGCATGAATCTTGAGGCTGTAAATACTTATGAAGGTACTCACGATATCCATGCTCTCATCCTAGGACAAGAGCAAACTGGAATAGCGGCTTTTAGTTAAGATTTCTTTTTAAGAATTTTTCCATGTCAGTGTATAACTCAAGGTTATTCATTTCTCCATAAAACCCATGAGCTTCATCACCTCTAATCATATATTCAAAAGGAATGCTTTTATCTTCAAGTGCATTCTTTAATTCTATAACCTGTTTGTAAGAAACATTTCTATCGCGTCTTCCGTGGACTACAAAAAGCTCACCCTTTATATTGTCTAAATAATTAATGGGACTGGCTCTTTCAAGTAAAGCTCTGTCATCATCCTGATGACCCATGCCCTTATTCCAAGCCGGTCTTCCCATATCTGCAAACATCCACTGCTTGTCTCCCATGATGCTAACAAGATTAACAACACCAACATAATTGATAGCGCATTTAAATAGATCTGGATTTTTTGTAATACCTACCATTGCTGAATAGCCACCATAACTTGCACCGGAAATACAAACGTTCTCCATATCAACATAACCCTTATCGTTAGCCCAAAACAGACCATCAAGAAGATCTGTATGCATATCAAGCGACCATTGCTTTTTAGCTGCATTCATATGATTAAGACCATAACCAGTTGAGCCTCTAAAGTTAACCTGAACAACACCATAACCTCGAGTTGCATAAAGCTGGACCTCTCTTCTAAATCCGTGAACATCTTTTGCATGAGGGCCGCCATGAGGATGAAGTATGAAAGGTATTTTTGTACCTTTTTTATAGTTTGGCGGTAGTGTTATATAACCATGAATTTTTAGTCCATCTCTTGCTGTGAAGCTAAAAGGCTCCATTTTTCCAAATTCATACTCTTCAAGCCATGGCGCATACTTATCAATAAGTTGAAGTCCTACTTTAGGGTCATACAAGTAAGTAGTTCTTATATGACGATCAGATGAGGTGTTAATAATGAATTTATCAAAATTATCATTTGCTCTAATTGAGACAGTTTGATCTGGAAAAGCCGCTTCAATCCCTTGTCTTACATTCGCATAGTTTTGGTCAAAGTAGATGTACTCTCTTTTATTAGTGTAATAAGACAATCCTAATAACTTTTTATTAACTACATCCTTAATAACATATCCATCTGAACTTCCCCATTCAGGATTTGAGAAGTCAAAATCAGGGTCATGTAAAACTTTTTCTACAAACTTTCTAGTTTTAGTATCAAATAACCACAAGGCATTAGTATCAGTATATTCATGAACAGAGCCATCTACATTAATTGCTTGACCTACACCAAATAAATGTCTGTTATCAAAATCAAATGTAGTGGGGTGGAAGCAGGCCTCTCTATTTTCACAACTCCACATTTTTTCAAAGGATCCATCTGTTGGGTTGTATAAGTAGTAGTAAGTAAATAAACCATCTCTAGGGGAATTAGGTTTACCGTCCTCTCCTTTATCATGACTGCTTGAAAAAGCTCTAGGAACTCCGTCATTGTCTAATATCCATGAGCCAAACATCTCATCATCAAGAACTGGCTCAGCTGCTACTAGCGTGGTCTCATTTGTATCTAGATCTAGCATGTAAACATCTCTATATCTATAAGCCACAGAAGGTCTTCTATTGATACTAATAAGTACCTTGTTTGGGAATTGAGGAAGGGTGTCTACCATTCTGGGGTATTTAAAGCCTCCACTTTTACTTTGCTTGGCTTTGTATAAAACTTTTTGATTTTTACCATCTCTATCAATTCTATAAAGAGAGTAACTATCCATATTCATAGATGTACCCGCTTGGCGATCAAAGGCTCTGGTGATGTAAAGAGTTTTATCATTAAGCCATCTAAAAGAACTCACTCTGGCATTCATGCTTGTCCCAGATATTCTTTGGGCTTTCATTCCATCCTCTAGATCAATAACAACAAGGACATTAATCATTTCATTATCCTCAGGTTCATCTATAGAACATGTAGGTGTTGTTGATGGAACCATAGCTGCGTAATATCTTCCAGATGGAGACAGTGTTCCGCCTGATGCGCTACCACCACATAATAACTTCTCTAAAGGTATTGGTTCAGCATTGATTGGATTGGTAAAATTAATACTTAATAAGATTAAGAAGCTAAATATTTTATATGATTTCATTTTAAGCCTTTTTTATAGATGTAAAGTTTCCTTTACATATTAGTTAATAATTTAATATTAGCAACTAATATATAAGATTTAACATCCAAAGAGTAGATATAAATATATGGACACTCAAGCTTGCAAAAATCAAAAATAGCATGAATAATGGTGGGAACGAGCTTGAATCACGGAGATTCTCGCTATTTAATTTTTTTTATATGGGGAAACATATGAATAGACTACAACTATCTTTGCTATTTTTAATAGCTTTTACTTTTGCACCATTTAACGTTATCGCTGATGAACCAGTCGATGAAGTTGAAGAGGTTGCTACAACTGAAACAGAGTCTGATGATTCTGATGAAGATGTAACCGACGTAGGTCGTGTTACTGTTACCGGTTCTAGAATTAAAAGAATCGATATCGAAGGAGCTACTCCTGTAA
>Ga0209090_10000033_pt1 | contig 89385 bp, 54 predicted proteins | sample ArcticOcean_MG_C_9_FD_187432 | JGI IMG/M metagenome (GOLD analysis project Ga0209090, IMG submission 187432) | Marine microbial communities from western Arctic Ocean - ArcticOcean_MG_CB2_152 (SPAdes) (version 2) | ecosystem: Environmental > Aquatic > Marine > Oceanic | place: Arctic Ocean... | reverse complement strand
ATTAGTTCGGCGGAGCAACGCGCAGCTAAGGCCGCGATACGTTCGGCCGCGCAATCCGCAGCCAACGCCGCGGCCAGGCTTCTCCAAATGTTAAACAAAGGCGGCTACGCCACGAAAAGAAAAGAATCCCAGGCTAAACTACAAAGGCAATACAGGGACGAAAAATTAGCTTTCGTGAACAAAAAAAAGATGGACATCAAACGATGTCAATGCGACGACCCGACCTGCGACCGAGTAGTAACCCTGGTGGATTGCTGCGCCTTCGACTTTGCGCACAGACCCGGCGCCGACGGCGACGGGGACAAATTGTACAACATCGGCGATCTCGTTCGCAACACGATGTCCCCGAAAACAGCCATTCCGCTCATCGAGGCCGAAACGCCGAAATGCAGACTCATGCACTGCCATTGCCACAAAATTCAAGAGACCGATACCGATATAACGAAGTAAATTAAAGTATTTGTTTAAGTATTTCATAAACTGTATGTTCTAATTCATTTGCAATGTTCTTATAAATTAAAATTCCATAAGCTTCAAAAGTTTTTTGATTCAATTCTTTGGAAGCTAAGATGTTTAAAAATTCTTTATCGTTAGATAAACTAAGCTCTAATTTTTCAATCTCAAGTTTTTCTCTGTTGACTTTATAGTGTAGTGTTGTAGACTGTTTTAACGATTTTAATTTTTGGTTAAATATATCAGAGTGTGTTTTTGAATCGGAAAAACTATGAGTTGCGTATTCTTTAGCTTTACAATTTACCGAAACTTTGAGTGGAAGAGCGACTTCTTTGAGCGTAATTTTCAGATAAAACATTTTGTTTTTATTAATATTTTTGGGTCGTATATGACTCACGAGTTTTAGAGTTTTCCATTTTAAAGACATGTTTTCTTTTTCGTCGTAAAATATTTGAAAATTTCCAAGTCCATGAAACGTGGATTCTTCCACCACGAACAGTGGATCTTTTGACGTAAATTCTTTGCCGGAATGATTTAAAATCTGCAAAATAGCTAATACCAAAAATGCCACAAATATCCCCAGCAACATAAAGTTTATTCCGAGTGCCGGCAGCTTTTTCACGACGCAATGAATTGTTATAACAGGGATACATGCTAACAAAATACTAACATATCCTATTATTGATACGATATCCGAAATGGAAAAATCGTCGTGTTTTTCTTCGTTGGAGTTTTTTTTAATTGAACTCAAAATAGAATAATACAAATGTTTATGGCCTTTCTTACTTATTTCACCGGGAATGGCATTTTCGTGAATAAAATTTTCCCACGGATCAAGACCCTTTATCGCTACAAGTTCTTGTAGTTGGCGAGATACGATGGTTAGAGAATCGTTTATAATTATTTTTACATATGTTTCTAATATAGACGTCAATGTCGTTATGTTTGGAACAGCGGGTAAAAATTTTTCCAAGTTTCTCGTTTTGTGAAGCTGGTTATACTGTTCTTCATCACGTTTTACAAGATTTTTAAACGAATTCATCCATTTAATACAAATAACAAATTATTAAAAAACAAACAAACGAGTATCAAGCGTTTTGTATTTATCCGGTTGAAACAGGACGAAAAAAACGTCTTCGGCTGACGAAACACTCTCTATTTTGCGAGGTATCTAAAATTATTTTTAGAATTGCAACCCGGCAAAACAAACCAAACCATCGTTGTAGAGATATTTCAGAATTAATGAATGCCATCACAAAAAAAAAAGAGCAAAAAAAATATTGAGTTAAAACAACACGAATCAAAAAAGGATGCCCGTATCAATATCTGCTTTAGGGGAAACTGGAACAAAAACTGATTTACCTCTCACCCACGAACTAAAAACCCAACAACTTTATACGGGAAGCGCTCGGCAAATGCAAAGTGCCCTAGCCAGCAAATTGAGCAGATCAATGCTCTTCCACGGACCCCCCGCTTTGAGTTTACAAGATCAAAAGGAAAACAAACCTCTCCCAGAGATTCCTGTCCAAATAAAGAACTTTGCTGATAAAAAAATGGATGATACCAGAAAAAAGATTTCAGATATCGGACAAGACCCGAAGCCGCAAAACGAAACGAAGCCTCGTTCCGATGCTCCTTCTGGGGCTATGAATCCAGTACATACCCTTAAGCACTCTACCGGGAAAAAAAACCTCAATCTCAAGAAATCTCCTGCGAAGCAGGTAGTACCCAGACGACCAACATCTCTGGTTAAAAAAGAAAAGATGAATAACGCGCCACAGAACTCTACGCCAGTATCAATGGATCAGGATAATTCTGCGCCAACTTCAATTGTACACGCCCAACGATTGGCGAATCAAATGGTAAAAGGTGGGAACTTCTCAACCTTTGGATCCAACAACTTTCGATTCTAAAAATTCAAGACGAAAATCAATAAACCATTCTATGAACTTGCATTATAGTCCCCGATGGCAACTCTCGTTGAATCGAAACGATTGTTCCTCTCTGGGCTCCTAAAAATTTGCAAACGGGATCGGTTGTGAGCATTTTCGGTAACAATTTGAAATTGTCGTATTTTTTTGATAATTCTTCTTTTTCTCTTGAAGAAAGTATCAAAAACTTTGGCTGTAATACATGAGTGAGCACATTAAATGAGAGTTCTTCCATTGTCCATACTTCAATGTTTATTTTGTTAAATATTGCCTTGTCTTTGCATTCTCTTTGAGCAAAGAATGTCATCTTATTAATTGTAACCAATATGATGCTTTTTAATTTTTTTTCTATACATTCGTCTATTGTTGTTCTAATCTCCCGCACTCCAATTTTTTCATCGGAATTTGCAACATATGCTTCACAAGCATGTATTTTTTTGTTAACTTTTTTTTCTCCACGTGCAAACAGGGTGAAATTCTTAGGTTTTTTTGTTTCGGGAAATTGAAAGAGTGCTTCCTGTTTTTTGGTATAAATAGAGGTGTATTTGCGTGTTTTAAGCATATCTGATACATTTTTTCTCAAAATGTCCATGTCCATCATATTCATTTCTATTATAAATACTTTTCACTTTGAAAAAAATCTAGATTTTTGCAATCTCAAAGTGATTAAAGACAAAAAAAAACATGGCCAAGTTCGACGACGACGTTCCCGTTTTACTCAACCAAATCAAGCCATCGGAGTGGCACTACGGCGCCCCGCTGCAGCGTTCCTCGGGCAAAGGTGCTCATTTATATATTAATATAAATGAATTTACGAAAGTAAATTGTCGATTTCAAACACCGACTTTAAAAATCCCATTTGCAATCAGAGCAGATGAAGGGACCGATTGGAAGAGCACCATGTTTGCAAACATCGACGACGACGTCTTAATGGAAAAACTGTGTGAAATTGATCAGTCTCTTCTAAACGCCGCAATCAAAAACCAAAGTGCTTGGTGGCCTGGTATGAAAGAAAAAGATGAAGACTGGGTTTCGTCGCACCAATCGAAGGTTGTTAAAATTCAAGAAGATTCTCGTTATCCGCCAAAGCTAAAACTCAAAATTATTAACGAAGGCAACAAACAAGCAACGAAATTTTACGTTGCGAGCCAGGAAGAACCAGAGGCTCTCATGGATGCTAACATTGAAAGTGTAACTCCTGGAAGTAAGGTTGTTGCTATGGTGTCTATTCAGGGAGCGTGGATTAGTCACCATTCTATGAACTTTTGTTTCGGTTTAGAGCTTCGTGCTGAACAAATTCTAGTATACCAGCCAGCGGAAACGCGTGGCATTCATCAGTTTAAATTATATAATGATGATGGACAAATGTTGGAAATGAAAATGAAACCCTCTAAAGACAACGTTGTTATTGGCGGTAATTTGGCCCCAGCTGAACTGGTACGTACTGATAACACCGAGTGCAACAACGATGACGCAGCTGCCAACTGGAACATGGATGAAGCTGACAACTAAGACGCACAGCAACATCTACAAACGCAGCTGCGAGTATCTTGGCGCTGCCCAACCCCTCCCCAACCCCCCCTAGCGTGATTATTAATCAATTTATGATACTTTTCTTTTTTTTTTTTAATTGCTTTTGAGCAATTAATTTTCTTATGTTAATACAACAAACTACAAATAGTATTCCATGGCTGATTTAACATCGGACCTCGACTTGGAAATGCTCGCCAGAGGAACTAACGAAAAACTTTATTCCAACATGTCTTCCAAAAAATTGATTGGTGGCGATGACGAAAATAGTATGGGTATGATAATGCTTGCGGTGGTCATGGGCTGTATTGCCGCGATTATTTTGCTGTATATTGTTCGTCAACACACAACTCTTCCAGAATCTGTTGCTGAATTAATGGATAAAAAGCTACCGGTTGTCTTAAACAATTTGAGACATCGCTCAAATACGGCGAAGCCCATCAATCTCAAATCTGAAAAGCAAGTAGGATCAAGCCAAGGCGAAGATCATGAACCCGAAAGCATTTCCGAAAATGCGGGAGATTCAAAACTTAACGTTGAGGTAAAGAAGGAACCAGAACTAGAACCAGAACCAGAGCCAGAACTGGTCCCAGAACCAGAACCAGTCCCAGCGCCAGTCCCAGTTGCAAATTTAGGAAAGGGTCCGAAACCAATGAAGACTTCGTCCGTAGTAAAACTTAGTGCGATCAGCAATAACCAAACGATGTCACAGACCCTTTCTGGAATGCCAAAACCAAGACTTCCGGGGGTTCCAAGAGCTAACAATATTGAAGGATCAAACAAAGTTCTCGAAGCTAATAAACAACTCATAGAAGCCGCACAAACCGGAAATCTCCGCAAAAAATTGTCTCGGGCTTCCTGGGGAATTACTCCCGTCAAGGACTCCAAAGAGGGCCTTCCTTACTATTCATCATCGAAGGACATGATCCTAACCCCGGAAAGAGAAAGGTTTTTGAAAGAACAAGTAAGCAAAAATACTACAAAGATTCTAAATGCCGGTGCTGTACCAGTACTTTTCGATCTCCCACAAAACTTCAATATGAAGCCAACCGAAATGCCTGCAATAGGTACTAATCTTAGATTGGAAGAAAAATAAAAAATAATTTTACCTAACAAAGAGACATGCGTGTAGGTAAATTGTATTGGGAATATCCCATCGTAAACTCAACCACATATTACATGTCACTCGTTTTTGTAATATTTAATGTAGTTACATGTTTGTTACTCGCGTATATCCCCGTGTTTGAAAACCTCCTGTTACCGGAACCAGTAGACGGAATTATAGAGTTTAAACCAAACATTTTTGGCAAAAATATAGAAATGCTACACGAGTCTACCCAAGAAGTACTTGAAAACAAAAAAGACATTGTTGATTTGCAATCTAGACATGATAAAATCACTGATAAATATAAACAGTTCTTGGAATCCAAGTATAATACAGAAAAGGCAAGAGGACTTGTCTGATCGTCAACTCTCATTTTTTTTCATTTTTTTTGTCATTGGAAGAAAAGACTCTACGCTATCATTTCTACTTGTCTCAATTTGGTCTTCGTTTTCACAATACGTTTTCCGACAGAGTTGTCTCGGGTTGGAAACACCAATATCTTCACCGCACATCACACACCAGTTTCCACGACTTTTGATTAAATTCATGGCGCTTGAAACACCAACTGAAATAGAATGGATATCTTTTCTGTTTAAAATTGACAATTTTATTCGAGCTAACTCAACTTCGTCACATTGGATCAATATTTCGTTTTCATTTTCGTTAAAATCTACAACCGTTTTATTTTTTTCGAGTAGTTTAAAATTCCCATATCCTATCATAGTCTATCAATGAGTTTGTTAAAGTTGCCGCCGCCGAGAGATTTGTTCACGACAACCTTGCAGTTCTTGGGCTTCTCCTTCTTTAACTGCTCGAGAAGTCTCGAGAATTTCGAGATTTTTCTTTTCGCTAGATTCTCTAGATTCTCTAGATTCTCTAAATTTTGACTCCGTTTTTCTTCTGTCATTTTTGCGTATTTAAGTTACTGGATAAAATCAAACACACAAGTTAAACGACAACATACTCATCTTCACATCAAATCTTCAAAATAGTATTTCGATCAAAAAAAATCTATGTTATCATAATATGAATATGATTCAATTTGTATTAATTTTTACAATTCTTATTCTTATGTTTATATTAGTTTTGTTCTATAAAAAATGCAACAACCCAAAAATTGCAACCAACTTACAAAAACTAGAAAATAGACTTGATGATACGTTTGATAAAGATTTTGATGTAAAATATATCAATCTTGATTCAAGTATATTAAGAAATAAGAAAATCGTTGAACAATTAAAAAATAAAAAATTTAAATTTAGTAGATTCAGTGCTTATGATGGAAGAAAGATAGATAAACATTTCAGTAACAGTCTTATTGATAATTTCAAGACTATCGATTTTAATGGTAGTATATATAAGAACAAAAAAGGGTCACTTGGTAATTTTATATCACAATTAACTTGTTGGTATGATTTTTATACATTGTCCGACAAAAAATTTTTAATTGTTATGGAAGATGATGTTTTGTTCAGTGAAAAATTAAACAAAAAATTAATTTACAAAACTATTAATTCTATTAAAGTAGATAATTGGGATTTGATAAAATTTTTCCATTTTGGAAAATTGAGAGGCGAAATTACAGATAATACTCCTTTGATAAAAACAAAATCGCAAGGTTTTTCACGGGACAATACGGGAATGCAGTTTTATTGTATTAAGAAAGAAAGTATCAAAAAGTTGATAAACTTACTTTTGCCAATAAAAAACATAACTTTTGATATGAAAGTTAAAGAAATTATGAACAAAAGTAATATTTTTATTACGAAAGAAAAGTATGTTTCAACGGAGCCAGACAAGTCCGATAGAAAAAATATCGATACAGATAGAACTTTGAAAGTATTCTAAAATATTAAGCACCCGCTGCTGAAACAAATTAGAAAGAAGGGAAAAAAGACACGAAAAAAAAGTCGTAAAAGTAAAAGCATGCCGTCAGTCATTTTATTTTTTTGTCATTTTATTATTTCTTTTTGTTTTTGTTTTTTTTACACACTACACTTAAATTATTATATCCGATCACAGGGTTTGTATAAAACACTTAGTGCATGTTTAATAAATTTTGTTATTTCTTTGTTTTCGTTTTGTTTTTTATTCTTTGTTCTGTTTATATTCTTTAAAAGATTTTGGAAGATTCTTGCTCCAATTTCTTACTTTAGATACAATAAACGACTTGGTGGGGTGTTTTACGAAATCGGAAACACCATCGTTCCATAAAAGCGCGACTTCCATTTTAACGCTTGAAGAAGTAGATTTATCACCGCAAAAATTCATATGAGCTGTAAATGAACACCCTGGCATGATCCCAGTTGTTTCAGAAACAAATCCATCGTTTGTTATATTCGCATTTTCCACCATTGAAATGGATTTTCCAAAAGCAGCTTGTACTATCGGTGGAAGTTCTGTAATGATTTCGTATTGGATATGATTATCTTTTTTGGAAATCTGTTTACAATCTTTGTCGGACATATGGTCCCACATGAATGCAGCTAGCAAATCACCAACAGAAAAATCGAAATTAACAGTTTCCTGTAAAACTAATTCCTTCATTTGGTGTGGATTTTATTGTATGATGAATAAATACTTCTATGCATAAACGCGCGACGGTCAGATTTCTGTGGCGAAAAGAGCGTATCGCACTTACACGTTTTGTCGATTATATTTGTTTTGTCGATTATATTTGTTTTATTTGTTTTATTTGTTTTTTTGTTTTTTGATTTTTTTTTACAAACAAATGCGCCGAAGAAAAAGTTATTATTGAAACAACATATATTTTTTTTCACTTCAATCTCGGTCGATCTCAAAATTGACTATCGTGTCTATTTTGGAAAAAAGATGCTTGTGGAACCGCTGACCAAATATCTGGGATAATTGAAATGCTAATTGGAATGACGGTTTTTGTTAAGAGTTGTATTGGGGGTATTTCTTGGTGATTTACTGGTCTTTCTAAACTTAACACGATTTTTTTGAACACTTTATTTGTCAAAACTGGGAGTTTGCGCGTGTAATTGGCTTTCTCTAAAAGCTTAACGGCTTCTACTGGATCGTAGTTCATAAAAAGTATTAACCAAGCCGCGATAATTGCTCCAGATCTGTTCATCCCCATGTGACAATGAACTAGGATGTCATTTCCACGTTCGTAATGCTGTTGCATTTCTTGAACACCTTGAAAAATTTTCTCTCTCGCATCGTTATCATTTTGATGTTTATTGTTTGTAGTATCAAGAAAATTTCTAATAGGAATAACCATTGGATCTGAAAGATCACAATCATAGCAGCATATGGAGACGAGGTTTGAATTTTTCTTTAAGTTTTGGTATGCATACATGTTTCCAATATAAATCTTAGACTTTAAATTAAGATCTAATTCGGCGTGTGTTACAATCGAATCGGGTCCAGGCATTTTACAAGTAAAAATATTTTTTAAGTACACAAATGGTCAAGGTTAATTAAATATTTGTTTTATTAAAGATGATCAAAAGTTTGTTGGCATTTACAGTTACTGGAATTGTCCTTGTTTTGTTCTTGGTTGTCATTCAAACATCGATATTAAAAAATGGTCCATCGCCTGAATCAAATCAAACGATGTTAAAATTGGCATCTTCCACGGGAGTTGTTTATCCGGTTAACCTAAAATCAGAAAAATATTGCGAAGAGAAATCTGTAATAGCAATCCCGATTAGTCAAGATTTTAACGGAATTCCCCTGATAGACGTTTACGTAGGTTATCCTCCACAGGTAATTTCAACTGCTCTAGATACGGCATCGTGTGATCTGGTTGTTTCGGGAAAAGATTGTTCGTCTTGTGGAGCAAAGCTGGGAAAGTACAATCCAAATATGAGCTCTTCATCTGAAGAATTAGATAAATGCTCTAATGTAACATACGGTACTCAATCAGATGACGGTTGTTGGTGGAGTGATGAAATAGGTTTTGTTGGAAAGTGCGTGGAGACCTGTTCAGATTTGAACAGCCGTTCCGTACTTGATTTGGTAAAATTTAAGGGAATTCAATTCATGGTAAGCAAAGAACGGAAAGAGAGCCCGTATGCTGACGGACTTCCCAAATCAGATTACTCCGTATTTGGCTTGTGCCATAGTACGGATCTTCCGAAGCCCGTAATGAGACAAATATTGGATAACAATGACGAAATCAATTTCACATTGGTTATATCAAAAAAACAAAAGTGGTTTATCTTGGGACGTTTGCCGCAAAATTGTACGGTAATGTTTGACTTGGAACCAATTTTTCACCCCGAATTCTTTGTGGTTAAGATTAACAGCCTTTCCGTTGGCGGCAAGGTTCTCTCGTTGGCTCCAAAAAAGATAATAGTAGATTCTGGATCTAATTTTATGTTTGTACCACATTCATTACTTTCTGAAATAAAATCTCAAAAATACTTTGGTAAAAAGAGCATTGAATTTGAATTTTCTAACTTTACACTCACAATACCCCCGGAATCGTATTTTCAAGACCGCACACTTTTGGTTTATGGATATGAGAATAACGATTCAATAATCTTGGGTTCGTTGTTGCTGAACAACACTGCCGTTACTTTTGATATCAAAAAAAGAAGGGTGTCGATTGGTCAATTTCAATAACAAATTTCAATAACAAATGTAAGAATAACAAGAATTTCATTTTTTTTCCTCTATCCACGTTTTAAGGTTATCATATTTCCTTGAGCCGGCGACATGGATCAGCAATTTCCCCGGTTTACGCGATTGTACATCAGCTATTTTGAATCTATCTATTACTCCCCGCGGTTCCGACGACATGAGCCTATCCAAACAACCCTGGTCCTTGAATTTTAATTTTCCGCATCCGAATTTTCTACATTCATCGCAAGTCTTGCTCGACAGTACTTTTTCGAGAAACCGTTTGCTTAGTTCTGTATTTTTTACGACGATGTACCCGGAATTGACTGGGCTCGAACCCGTTACGAATCTCCAATGATTCATATGTGGAAATTCATTTCCAAATGTAATATCAGCATTTTCGCACATAATCAACTTTTGCTTTGAATATGACAAAATTGCATCACCATCGACGTATACGACAAGCGCTTCTCTGTTGTCGTTCAAAATTTCTAATATTGCACGGTAACGCATAAAATGTGGCACTTCTCCAGCCGGGGAAGTCTTTGCATAATATTTGTACGAATAACCATTTTTCGTACACCATTTTTCGTTATGTTTCATAGTGACAAATCCTATTTTTTTGCCGTATTTTTCGTCAAAAGCTTGAACCACGACTACGTTTTCCGACGCTTCTATCGGTATACCGTTTCCAATAAGAAGATGTGGCCTGGAATAGATTCCAAAATACACAAAAGAGTAAACTATGATTACAGAAATAATTATAAACGATATCGAAATCACCGGAATAATATTCTTCATGTCTTTACTATCTTTAAGAATTTTTATTTGTTTTGACTTCCAATTTAAATTGTTTTTTTGGCAAACAAAAATGGTAATCTTTTCGTGTTCTCATAAAGGATGTCCACGCAAGCGCGAGCGTCCCGAATTATTCGCTCCCGCGCGGGGGGCGAAGAGGATGAAAGATTACGGGGACGCTCTCAATATTTTAAATACGGTCGATACATTTAGGACGGCGTTGGAATTGTTCAAGGCCGAGAAGGTTATTGAGACCCTCCGCTGTAAAACGTGTAATGTATGCCGCCAGTCTTCAAAAAAAAGCAATGCGAAACCCGAATCGAAGAATGCTATTTGCAAAGCATTTGTACAAGACCTGAAGCGTCGGCATCTCGGAAAACCCTGCGCCTGCGGGTGCGGCCTCGTCTTTACCGAGGAAAATCTCTCGATCCTAGAGTTCGACCACCTCGATCCCGGGACCAAAAAACATAGCGTATGCGACTACCCGTTCTGGGCGCGTCCAGTCAACGGCGACACAGCGGGCATGGAGGAGGAATACGCGAAATGCCGCGCGATTTGCATGGCGTGTCACAGAATTAGTTCGGCGGCGCAACGCGCAGCTAAGGCCGCGGCCAGGCTTCTCCAAATGTTAAACAAAGGCGGCTACGCCACGAAAAAAAAAGAATACGAGGCTAAAAAACACAGGCAATACAAGGACGAAAAATTAGCTTTCGTGAACAAAAAAAAGATGGACATCAAACGATGTGAATGCGACGACCCGACCTGCGACCGAGTAGTAACCCCGGGGAATTGCTGCGCCTTCGACTTTGCGCACAGACCCGGCCCCGACGGCGACGGGGACAAATTGTACAACATCGGCAAACTCGTTACCAACACGATGTCCCTGAAAACAGCCATTCCGCTCATCGAGGCCGAAACGAAAAAGAAATGCAGGCTCATGCACTGCCATTGCCACAAAATTCAAGAGACCGACACCGATATAACGAAGTAACTTTAAAACTACTTAAAATAGGAACATGGGTATACTCTATAACCAACCGCTAACGAACTCGTTCATGATAGCATCATCCAACAGCACGTTATTTGATTCGTTTTGTGAGAAAGTATAGTCGTTCATTTGTATTTCTTGTTTTTTTTCTTCGGGGTTTTCCGCTTCTTCAATCAAATTTTCGATTGTTTTGACGAAATGTTGCATTTCTTGGTGTTCTACTTCTCCAACACCGTTTCGCTTGTGCTGCTTCTTGGGTGCTTTTTTCCCCCTGGTTTTTCTTTTCGGTTCAATTTCATCAAGAATTTTTGTTATATTGCTAATACTGTTTTCTGAAAATATTCCCCAATCAACACCATCTACTTCAACCAAACGTTTCCTCTTCTTGTTGTATAGTCCGAGTCGGGTTAAATCAGATATCATAATTTTGTCAATTTTGCTGATTGCTTTTTTTATGAGTTGTTTTTTTTTTAAGTGTGGCGTATCGAAGTCTTCGTAGAACTCGTATCTTTGTTTTAAGGCGTTGAGTTCTGTTTTTGATCTTAATGTTGGTTCGTACAACGCCTGGGGTCTTTCTGATATTGGTATCTTGGAATCTTCGAATGCTTCCTTAAGTTCTTGGTTCGTTGCTTTTTGGTAGAACTCCTTCTTTTGGTAGCTCGCAAGCTTACATTTGCGTTGCGGGCGTTCCATAACACGCGCTTGTGGTCTTCGACGCCACCCGTCGAGCTACATCAAGTCTAGATTTCTCTAGACTTAATTTTTTTTGAAATTAAATTAAAATATATATTAAAAAAGATATGTTAGCGTTTATTATTTGCGGTGTTGTTTTTCTTGTCTTAACTATTTTGCTGTTAATTTTGGAACAAGTTGGTATAAGCAGATTCGCGACTTTTGTGTACAAGAAAAAAAAACTGAACGCAACAGATTTCGAATTTAAGAATTTAGAAGAGAAATCAAATTTGCAACACTAGGTCTCCAATCAGAGGACTGTTTGTGCAAAGGTTCTTCGATGCTATCTTTGTAGATCAAATGAACTATTTTAATTGTAGAACTTAATTGCCCTATCCTTTTAATTCGTCCTATTGCCTGGGATTCTTGTGTTTTCATCAACATAGGCTCCATAAAGAATAGCGTGTTTGCACATTGGAGATTTATACCGGCGGCACATGCTCTTACTGATAAAACTATGACAGCCTTTTCGCATGCGGAAAAAGTGTCCATTACTTTGCCTCTTTTCGATGATGACATAGAACCGTTTAATTGAAAAACCGTATATTCTGGTCTTAAATTTTTCATATGCGTAACAATAGACTGTTGGGTACTTTTGAATTCGGAAAAAACAACGACCCGGTTTAAATTGTTATCATGGATATAATCCGCTATTTTTTGAATTTTCTCGGGTATTTCAGTATGATTGTCTTCTTCCTGTATTTGCGACGTCTCGTCGTAAAGACGTAGTTGTGTGAATTCGAAATCTCTTCTACACATGGGACATTTCGTACGTACCGACATGTTTGCCATATTTAAAGCACAGCCGTAACAGAGAAAATGGTTGCAAGGTAACACACAGGGTTCTTCGAAGTCTTCCAAACATATGTTACAAATATCTTCAGGTATATGTAACATATTCCGTTCTGCTTCGGAGAGTACGTCTGGCCGTACGTCAAGATTCATCACACTACTCACACAATGTCCACCTAAAGAGATCCACCTTCTAAACGAGTTAAACATCCGTGTTGATACAGCTCCATTGTGACGATTTGTTTGAATTCTGTTTTTGATTTGGGACAATTGTTCTGAATACATGATTTTTTTTGTTTGAGAAAATTCACAAAATAATTTCACATGTTCTACTTTTGGAATTAGATTCTCGTATTGTAAGGAATTTGCGTGTTGTTCGTTGTTTCTAACCATTGTATTTCTTAAAAGAGAAAGCAATATAGGAGGAACAAATCTAACTTCGCTGTTGTCAGAGTTGGTCACGACCGATGTCATTGATGTGTGTAGAGATATGTCTAGATTCGTAACTTGATTTTTCCAAGATTTATTATCGATAGGCAAAACCTTTCCCGGAAAATTGTCATTATCAAGTAAAATATCAAACTGGTCTTTACAACTCGGGCAGTGTACGCCGTCACCCAGAGGAGTGGCTGTTACACACCATCGGATATTTGTTCTTATTTTTGAAATGACCTTTTTGTAACTATAAGAAATTTTATGAGATTCGTCCAAAATTAGTCTATGAAACTTAATAAAGAGCAGTGGACATTTTCGCTTATCAAACTCAGACATATCCAGCGATGTAGTCAATCCACGTAGCATCGAATAATCTCGTTGAAGCGTGGTGTATGTTGTAATAATGACGTTGTTTTCGGCTTCAAGTCTTGCATAATTCCTTATACGACTCTGGCCATAATATAAATAATAATGAAAAAGCTCTGGAGTATTATGATTGTCTGTGTTTTCAAAATCATATTGGCAAAATCCAAGTTTAATATTGTGAAGTTTTCGTGCTTCTTTTTTCCAGTGTTGAAGGACCGATAGCGGTACGACAACGAGCGTCGGTCCCTTTTGTGAAGTGATACACGAAAGAGAAAGAAGGCTCAGTGTTTTCCCCAAGCCAGTGTCATCACACAAAAAACCGCCACGTATTCCTGACTCGATAGAGTCGAAAATAGAACCGTTGTTTTTTATTCTTAAACAATTCATCGCTGGGCAATATTCTAGTGTTTCCTGATTGTTCTCGTGGTTCTCTTGAATTTCATTGCGAGTACTGTTTGTATCAAATCCATCAAACGTGATCCAAAACCTTTCCTCAAATCCTTCTTCCTCGTATTTATGCATAAGCTCAATCGCATTTTTTTGATGATTTTTCAAACGTAGTCCGGATTCTTCGTTTAGGGTTCCCAACGCATTCTGTATGTGATGTGAAGAAGGATCTGGTACGTTTATTAGATCTAAAAATGGACGTATTCTTGTCGAAGAACGATCTGTACTGGATTCTCTTCTCGTAATTATTTGCATGTAGAAATCAACTAATTCTGTATTGTGGTTAGACGATTCTTGTAGCGTTTCCGAAACGCTGTTTATTTTGCTTCCATTTTTCTCGTGGCCTAGATTTTGAAGTATAATTCCAGAATATTTTCCTGTTTGTTCAAATGTTTTGGATCGAAGATACTCAAAGAATATATTTAACGGAATCTTTATATTCGGATTGTTATCATAGCCAACATTGTAATAATTGTAAATTTGATTTGTTTTTAAGGAATTACGCGACAACCAAATTTTTAAATGTATTTTTAAAATGCACTCCGTGGAATCATTTTGAATGTTGGTTGATTCTTCATTCAAAATGTCGATATTTTCACGAAGCTTGTTTTCGAATAATCTAGCTAATGGAATCGTCGTGGTGTATTCTTGAATCGCAATACTACAAACTAGAGAGCTTCTATCTTTTTGATCGATGACATTAGTTGGCGGAAAAGCATACCCCCTTTGCATTAATTTATCTGCATGAATTATCGCAAGCAAATTAGAAACGTCGGAAATCTCCTTTGGATCCCTGGTTATAGGGACGAGTAACGATTCCTGTCTTTGGCGGCCGTTTATCAAAACAACCACATCTTGAACCATAGTTGCAAAAAGAGCGGGATGCGCTATGTTTTTGACAAAATTAAAAAACTCGACAGGAGTGTTAAACGCCCATCGATCGACACGAACGCAGCTACAATTTCTCGGCCAGCGTATGTGAATCGGAATTTCAATACTTGAAAGAAAAGCTAACTTAGACATTATTTATTATGTAAAGGACACAAAAAAATCAATAGTTTAGACGCAGAATGTCCAGTTCTTTCGCCATGAAAAAAAAATTTAAACAAGAATACATACAAAGAAATATAATCTATTGATATGAAAAGCAACATGGAATATTGGAAAATAGTGGTAATAGTTTTTTGTGTTCTTTTTGTAATTTCTAGTGTGGTTTTTATAACAGTATTACTAACAGAGGAAACCACCGATAGCAACATTTCTACCACAACCACAACCACAACCACAAATGTGGCGGCCAAAACGTTTGGTGTGCAACTGACGGGACCATTCGAGAGGGGTAAGAGTAGAGGGTTTCGTCTAGAATCGTACGGGTTACGTTGGGATGCAGAAGGTGAACACGTTGACGTGTCTAAGAACGAACTCGTAGATTTGAAACGGGACGAAGTTTACGTAATTTCGCCCCACGGATCACAATTTGTCCAAAACTCGAATGTTATATATATGAGAGTTGGTGATACCCTAAAGCTGTATCGGCCAGCAAATTCGACGTATAAAACATACATAAGGACGGTCGTGTCTACAAATATTCTCTATAATGTTGAAGTTTCCCAGGTCAAGAACCAAGGCGGAAACGGCGTTCATCCTGTAGAATTCACCCCGACGCAATCAGGCGACTTTTACTTTTGCGATAACAATATCGTAGATTTATGCGGGAAAATTTCAGTGGTATAAATAAACAAATAAACAAATAAACGTTTTCCTTTTTTGTAATATAATCTTTCGATCGAGAAGGATTCGTTGATCCAGAAGTTAAACAGTTTGCTTGCAAAAAAAGTATTGAAGTGGTGATGTATACGTGAAATCACGAGGTAAATTTGTCAGGTAAATACTGACTTGAATCAAATTAATGATGTTATTTTTAAAGGAAACTTATCACCATCGTTGTCTATGGAACTAAACCCACATTCAATAGCCGCAGACGTATACGAAACATCATCTTCTGGTGAAATGGCGCTTCTATGGACAATTCTCCCGTTAAAAACTCTATAATGAATTTCAAACCCAACCTGTGGACTTATACAATCAGTTCCCTCGCACTGTAGCGTATGGACTTGTTTTAGAAGCGTGGGCTTAATCCCTACAGAATTGGATTCCTCGTTACTAACATTGAGTTCAGGCCGCACTGGGTTAATATTAAGGTAATCCGTGCTTGGGTAACCTCGACCAAGGTAAGTTCGATATTCGGGTATTACTTCTTGTGGTGGCGGTACCGAGACACCGCCACCATATTGAATCTTTACAAACCCATTTGCTTTTTTGGAAAAGCAAAGTTGTCCGATCATGAAATTTCCATTAAAATCTTCATGTTGTAATCGTCGTCGTGGGTTTTCATTTACTATAACTGTAGGGAAGAGTTCGTGTTTGGTAAATTGCCAAATTCCATGTACGCTATAACTGTTCCAGGCAGTTATAAGATCGGCTTGGGATGAAATAGTTATAGTACTTGTTGATCGACCGGGATAATCCCCGCTTGTGGGAGCATGAATACCATTTTGGGTAATCTTAATCATTCGAAGGTTCGTCCCGTCATCATTAGCAACAATTATATAGCCATCATCAGGATCATACGCCCAATAGTCGATCGTCATGTTTCCCGTCATGTTTCCAATATTTCCCGGATCAACACCAAAAAGCTTGTCTGTAAAGAAATTATATTCAGTTTTGTTGTAATAAGTTTCTCGGTAGAACATTTCTTCGTTCTCCTTCAAGTTGCAGGTATCTCCTGAAATGTTCATCATTGGTCCCACGTCTTTCCAGGGGAGTTGTACGATCTTTGAATCATAAATGTCGCTGTTTATAATATATCCATGGAGATCAATCATATCCGTACTTTCGCCACTCTCATCATAGAATCCGGGATATATTCCCGTTGCAGAAAACTTTAGATATTTATTAAATATTGGTTGCGTCCCGACGAAGTGGACAAGTTTTTTTCTGGAATCACTGATCCCAGAACTCATGGTGGATTCGAATTTCATTTTTGATGTATGTTCATTCCACGTAAACTCAACTCCAGTATAAGTTGATGGATTTGTTGAATTATCGTTAAATATTTCGTTCAGTTTTGCAGTAAACTCTTTTAATGTTCTAAAATTACTCTCTTCGAAAGTATGTGTTGTTGTTAATTTACCATTTGAAATATTAGTGTTGTGGCCAGTTACCACTGTCATTTGTCTCTCTAGTTCGGTTCCTGTTATTTGTACATCATCATCGTGTAGTAGCATAGTATATTCGGTTATATTAGGCAAATCAAACTTAGGCAATCCACTAGTTGTTGTGTCGGAAACCACCGTCTTGAGAAGAAGACTCTCGTTAACATCTGGCTTAAAGCCGGGGATCATGTGACTAGGGAAGAGTCTTTCCATATAGTTCGGTTGGGTGTCGTCTTCAAGATTATGATAAATAAGACTTTCTTTCAGAGTTCCGATGCATTTATAACAGGTTACTGGTCCGATTTGTCTTCCAAAAACCTCGATACCACACGAGTCACAATTGGGATAATCTTGATTGCAGGAATCCACGTCACTAGGACACGCGTAAAGGTCCACGTCATTTTCCGTCGTTATATACTGCATTCCATGCTTTGGCATGGAATGCACTTCGTTCTCAGAAATTTTATGCAACAACTCACCTTCTTTCAAATTTATACTTAGAGCTACAGACGTAAACCAATATGCATTGTCACCGTGAAGAGTTCCGCCGTTGGCTTCGTGTACTCCGGTAAAGAAAATTCGATTGACGACAAAATCAAGGTCGAGGGTGTCTGAACCTGAACCTTCGAGAGAAGTGCAAATTGCATCATGACATTCTTCGGGACACAACCGTGCCATTTCGTTTCCGAACTGGTCGATGCTCTCGCACACTTTTACATAATCGTGGTCCAAATCGCAATAAAGTTTACTTGGCACGTGGTCAATTTCAATGGGAATGTAACTAGTTGAACTGTTTTTACAAAAGTTAATCGCATTAAGTTTAACATAACCCCAATGACTGAACCACAAATTTGGAAGATCTACGTTTTCGTAAAGAAGTTGGCCAGTTCTGTTTGGGTCGTCGGGGTCTAGTGGTTTCTTTACGATTCTATATCTAAAAGTGAGCGTTTCACCCTCTTTGAAAGGTAGATTGGGTTTGATATAAATCACTTGTAAATTTTGTTCGATAAGAAAATCTTCGGTTTTAAACAAATCGTTGTGCCCAGTCCTCAGATCCTCAAAGTCCTTCTCTTCAACATCAACATCCGGAATATCAAACAGGACTTTGTAGAACACTTTTGGAACGTCCCAAGGGTCCTCGCATTCAGACGAACCTTCGGATGACGCTATGTTGTAGTCTTCATAATGTTCGACTTCTATATAATAACCCTTTCTGAGGCCAATCCCTTCTCCTATGGGTATCATGTTTTTACAAACAAGGTTACTATGTCCCAATCCTGGGGTAATGATGAAGTATTGGTTATTCTCAAAATCGTACTCTCGGATATCTACAGTTACATTATGCACAGTTTTCTTAAGATTGTAACTTTTAAATACAGACATGAACTTCTCTTCTTCACCCCCGTGTCCCGATCCATTCAGCTCGGAGTATGCATAAATATTTTCGTTCTCCAAAGTATCATCATTGTTTACATCGCATTTCAGCAAGGTGGATTTTATGTAAATGTAACTTTTGTAATAGTCTGAATCGGAATCGGAGAGCGTATTCGAAAGGTCGTTGTCATCATTTTCGTCGTCGTAGATGTATTTGGCGAGGACAATTTTAAGGATATTTTCTTTTCCGGTAAGTAGTATATCTGGATCCGTATCTGGAATTACACCGTCTGGACAATTCACCCAAATTTCGTGTTTTGAGAAGTTTGTGATTCTGTTGTTGTCGGCGTCTTTCCAAAGAGAAAGATCTGTGTCGATGTCTCCTGAAATATTCAAAAGCAAGTTGTATTCCATAATATCCACCAAGCGATCGCCGCTATAATCAAGCTGTTTATGACTTTGGTCTTGATAAATATCAGTTCCAGAGTACGATTGCGCAGAATGTACGTTTTCATTTGCGATTGCAGTCTTCAAGATGAGATCAATATCGCTAGATACTTTTCGAGGGAAGTTTTGGTTTATTATAATGTCGTCTGGTTCGGATGCTAAGACCGTACTTGGTGAAACAGGACACTCTGTGGGTCCATCTTCTTTGGATTCTTCAACGCCACAATCTGAATCCGGGCAGAATTTTGGGACTAAACCAGCGTCGGTGGACTCAACAGGTACGTACGGCGGATCCCGGGGTTTCGTCCTGCGCGTAAGTCTTACGGTTCCTGCTAGAAACGTATGTCCAAGATCCGCTAGAGGCATTTTTGGGTGATCAAGAAGTGGTTCGGCAGCGTCCGGCACGGCAACGTAAGGCAGTTCCTGTTGATCTACAAACGTGGAAAGCCTTACTGCAGGTATTTCATTTTTCCGTTTTGGTCGTCCGACTTTGGCGAACGCTCCCGGAAAATTAAGGTTAACGTCTGCGTTTTGACACCCACTTCTTGAGGTTATCCAAAACCGTTGCCCTACGAGACTTACGGGTGGAAGGCCGTACGGTCTGTACGGCTGGTGATACCAGGGGTAGTCTTGATTTGTGTCGAAGTCATTGTCCGCTGTTTGATGGGATGATCCATCCGCATGCGTAAAATTCATCGACCATATACGCAACAAATTATATTTAATCCAAACGAGCCGTTCTTCTTGTGTTACAAAATCCCATTCGTCTTCCGGATAGCCTTTTCCCGTCGGAAGCTGTGCCATGATAATGTCTACCTTTTCTTCCGCCCAGGTTCGATTATTTGCATAGAGAACATGAACATGTGGATTCTCGTTATCTACGTGTTCGCCTACCGGCGGCGCGTAAGCATCGGGAAAATTGTATCCATTCGTCTCGAAGGTAGGACCTGTAAATGGATAGTAGTCAAACCACGTTTTTCTAACCTGCAGATAATCGATTAATTTCATTCGCAACATGTCACGGGTCGTGAACTCGCTATTAAAGACATCCTTCCCTCCGATGCTCCCTACGTGCTTAAGATATCCCTGGTATATGACCTTAGTCTCTCTAAGGTTATCTAGGAGGAGGTTATAAAGATCAGTTGCAACGGGGTTTCTATTTAATTGCCGACCACCCGGGTCATCGGCGGGTAGGGGGTGTACGGGGGGAGTACCATTTGGTGGAAACAACCATGTTTCGGTCCGTCCAACCCCATATTGATAGTGCCATTTTTGTTCGGTCATAAAAGAAGTAGCCGTTAATGTGTTGCCACCCTCCGGGCCTGTATCGGTATCACCACATGTAATACCAACTGGGTTTTCGGGTAAACCAGCGTCTGGAGACGGTGGATGTACTGCCGAAAGGTCCACCCACCTCTCCACAAAACCTAATTTTGAGTACGGACCACTTTGGGCAGGTCCACGGCCGACGATTTCTGACACCTCACCCAGTGCGGCTCCCAACATGTCTTCTATGTTTATTTTCGGATCGCTAATTGGCAAGTCGAGTATCTCGTTGAATTCGCGAATTTCGTCGTCTGAAGGTGAATCAGGATAATGAGACTCTAGGCGGTGCTCAAATTGGAATGCTTCCACTATTCTTGCAGCTTGATTATTGCACAAACATGAATTTAGTCTTTGGTGATCATGCCTAGAGTTCCACGGTGTCCCGGTTTGTCCATCTGGCCAACTACCAGCTTCATTGGAACTTTGTCTTGTAGCGACCCCCTCGTCCGTGCTTGGGGCGACCCTATTATTATCATTTAAATTTGCATTCCAATAATAACCTTTCTTGTGCATGTTATTATCGATTCTTTGTCCTTCTCCAGCGTCTTTGGGGTGTGGAGGTACGTCCCCCAGTGCGTCCGAGTACGTGTCGTATCCACAATCGTGACCTAAGCCAAATATGTGCCCTAATTGATGAAGGAGGGTTGTGACGAGCCAGAAAGGTTTTGTGTTAATCTCGAATTCCGAAAGATGACATTTTTTACACTCGGGGCACTTTGCATCGACCGTACCGAAGAGATGCCTCATCTCAAACCCCATGTTCATATCGTTCACGTCCACAAGACGACTCGGGTTACTTACCTGAACCCGGTAACCGCTCTCAAAATGCGTATCTTTTCTAGTCGCTTTCCACCATTTTTCCTTGACGCAATCCATATGAAAATTCCTCCCGCAAACCGAGCACGAACAATACTCCTGGGTATGTTTGTAAAACGTCTTTGTGCAAATAGGACATGTTCCGAGGTTCTCTACTTTGTTGAGATATTTTTTCTTGGCCGCGTCAAACCCTTTTTTGGTGCCAGAAGTATGAAATTCGTAGGCATTATTTAACACGATACTTCCACTGTTGTATCCATTTTTAAACGGATTCGGTTTTTTATACTTAACGTTGGGGTCCATATATGTTTTTCCATTATTATCATTTAGTTCGAAATTTGTTGGGTTTTCGCTGTTGTCCTTTTGCAAAAAGTTCCACCAGCCCGTAACTGAACCATCACCTCGATTGTTTGGAATGCCTCCGTCGTGGTCTTTCGTGAATGGACTGAAAGTGTTTGATATCGCCTCCGGGCCGTGGGAAAAGCCCCTGACGTGCCGGAGCACTAAACTCCCCAATGCCCGGTCCTTTTTGGACGACGCGTCGATGGTTTGTTTCACGTAGTCGATCTCATACCCTGACAACCTGGGGTCACCGGAGCTTAACCACATTTGAGTTTCATTGAAGTACATATGATTGTACGCAGCTTGAACATTTTGCATTCTTCCCATGCTCTCCATATATCTGAATAGGAGCCTAAATAATGGTGGATCTATGTCCTGTGCGTTCGGTGGTATAACCTTCCCAATAATCGGTACAGGAAGGCTTCCAAGATCCAGGTTTCCCGGATCTTCAGCTTGGCCGCGTGTCCCATCGATCTCAAAACTATCAATTGGTACGTTATGGAGGTACCACCACAATTGAGGAAATCTATCCGCGACCTGGTCGTTGGTCATTCTGCTGGCGTTCGAGTTCGCACACGCGATTCGAATATCGCCGACGTTGCATTCATCCATCAACCTAGCCATGAATGGGGTTTTGGTTTTTAACATTTCCGTTTCGTGTTCTAGGACTGTTGGAACATCTCCATAGTTCTCGTGATCTACGTTTTCGTAGCCGAGATAGACCATTTTAACTCTAAATTTTGACCTTGCTTCCTCGTAGGAACTCCCAAAGGTATCGTTTAAGATTTTTTCCCAAGTTGACAACGCTTTTTTGATACATTGCTCGAATTCATGTTCATCGCTGCCTGCATCGGATTTCTTCTCAATCTCATTTATTGGCCACTTCAATAAATCACCTCCCGAAGTTGTGGTTCTATGGAGGTAATAATCAGTGGTCTGCGAATTCAAGGTATGTCTTTCGGAGTTGTTTATTTTCGCCGTAGTGTTGTTGGCGAACGAGACGAAGTTGTTGATAATATCGTCCTGTTCTGACGGATAGGACGGATTCGGATTATTAACCGGGTCGTCAGAAAATGGCGTTTCCTCCTGGCCGTATATTCTCCTCGTCCCCTCCTGGGGATATCTAGTATTATGAAGATTCATGTATTTTGCGGAATCACTTTCCAAGTTGTCATAATTGTAATCCGAACCTGACAAACTTTGGTTCTCGGGAACAACACTGACGTGTATTTCCACTACAATTGGATCGGTAAAATTCAAGGAATTATCATCCCTCGGTGCCCCAGTGGCCTGTGTTGTCGTCATATATCTATGGCGTCTCTCTACCATAGCACTCCGGAGGCCTGGTAAACCCCTATACTGAGATTTTACGTTAGGTGAAACGACTAAACAATATCCGGTGTGTACGTTATTCGTCTTTTGACCCGAATCCGAATTTGATATCACGTTCTTGTATTTTTGGACCTCGTGAATGTTTAAGTCGATGTTTCTTAAAGAATTCCCCATGAGAGAAGAACCTGCCCCGATTTCACCCACGTGGTCTTCGTGGTCGAACGTTCGGCCAATGTCATGCCATCTTCGATGCAACCACACCGAATTTGAAATTTGTACCTGCCTATATTTTTTGACGTCCAACGATTCAAATCTAGAAAGACCAGTGACTGAAAGCATGTCCGTATCTAAAAACTCACCGTAGTCGACAATGCTTTGTATTCCCGTACCAATATAGGGATCCGAAATTTCACCTTTGTCCTTATCAAACATCGTTGACGTCTTAACGAGTGATGATATGGGTTGCCTTTGCATGTAGCTCTGGTCGTGCAAGAATTCTATTCCAGAATTTATAAAGAGCAAGGCCGAGTCTTTTGGATAGTTTTCTTTGGTGGGGCTAAAGGCACCGTCTGCAAATTTAAACAAGGATGTAACTGACGGGTCGTGTAAATTAGTCAAGTACATCGTATATTTATGTCCGAGCGTAGTCATTTTAGCTTCCTTTTCATATCGAAAGTTGGAGTCAGGCTCTAAACCGCTTGCCATTGACGACGCTAGAAAAGATTTACATTCGTCAACTTTTAAATTGGCCAGGTCAGCATCAACGTTGGTAAATTTTCGTGTGGCCTCCATCGTGTTAGATCCGTACGATTGTCTACCACCGTCGTCATAATTTTGTGTCACTCCACCGTCGTCCTCGTACTCGGAAATCATATGTTCGCGATGATACAGAGTAACGTTTTTATATACATTTTCAGGGTTTGTTAAAACATTTGAATACGTTCTTAGTTTCCACGGTCTCACGCTCTTCTTATACGTATAGGCCCCCGGATACGATTCGGGGGACCAATCGGAAACCAACTGCGGTAGAGGGGTGTATTCGCTCAATACGTTTCCCCCCATGTGTTCAAGCTGTTGGCGTTGATTTTTACTCAGTTCTAGGCCGTTCTGCTGCGGAAACCCGGCGTGCGTATATCGCACGACGTTGTATGCTTGTGTTTTTGTAATGACGCCAAATTTCATCCCAACGTAACTAAAGTCGTTGAGTTTCTTTTTAGGTATTACTTTTACGTACCGAACGTTTAGGCCTTCCATGTACAAATTACTGGTCAAGGCCGATTTCATTATTGGATGACGCTGATCGTCCGTGACAAAATTATTCTTTTCGACGTAAGTTTTACTAGCCCATTCATCTTCATCCATCGTAACTAGTCGATCGTCGACGTAGTGATCAACAAACACGTACGAATCTTCCTTGTCTTTCTTTACCCACACCTCAAATTCGGTCACCAAGTGCCACCTATAAAGACCCCTATAACTTTCGTCCGGATCCGGATCTTCACCGAAAACATCTGGGTGCACCTGGACATCTTTGAGAAATGAAAAATTGTAGCCGCGATTAAGGACGCTGTCTTCTATCGAAACATCTTCATCTATCGCAGGGGTGTCCCAACCAGAAACTATTCCCTCGGTCCTTATTCCTACTATATAAGTATCCTTTAAAAGATCTAATTCTATAAATTGGCCATCTTCAATATTATCATTTTCAGCGATCCACCCCGATGCCGGGTAAGCGGGATCAAAATTTAAATCTTGTGCCATCCACGGAGCGGATGGCAATGGTGAGAAAACAAACCCGTTCTCTGTATCTGTCATTTCTCCCATCTCCGTGTCGAATCTATTATGAAAATTATCCATGCCAGGTATTTTTTTGGTAGTGGCGTCCGACGAAGGAAACCAAGGTGCGTTGAATGGTGGCAACGCGTCGGCGTATTTGAGTCCATTCGTAATTAAGTTGGCATAATTTTCATTCGTAATGGAATTATATGGCCTAAAACGTGAAAATTTCCATTGACCACAGGTCCATTCCCGATTTACGGTGTTATACGACCAATATTCCATATCCGCCTTTGTGGTGTATAGGCTGTTGTTTATATCGGTTTGGACGGGGGTATTATGATGCCCCGTCTTGGTTGTACTCGCCATCCATCCTTTGGTTCTGTGATCACGGTCATATTCATGATCGTATGCATATGGTGTACAGTCTACATATGTTTCAATTTCCTCGACGAGCTCGGGGGGAATCATTTCAGGAGGAAAGACCGAGGGGACTCGTGTCAGGGGACAGGCGAATTCGCAGGGTGTCCCCTCTTCGCAGTCTTGGTCTGTAACACACGGTTTGTTACTATAAGAACACCGCTTCACGCAGCTTGTGTCAAAATCATTGGTACATCGGGGCGTTCGGTCGGTTTGATATGAGACGTATGGTTCTGGTGGCGCTCTGAATAATAGATACGGACGAGGGCTTATCATCCCTATTCCTCCGAACCCGTATCGTGTTTCTAGTGTTTCCTTGGTCATGTCGTACCGTAACTCATCTAAGATATCTCCGTGATTTGCGGATAGACCATCAAAGGAAAGGGCATTCGCTCTATCTGCCCCGGTTAATTCCTTCTCAGGTATGGTCAGGTATGCATCGACGATCATCTGGGAATCGGAAAAGCTTCCCTCGGTGTCGCCTAGTGTTTTTTTTACCATATACGAACCGTTTTTGACATGGAGGACTTCCGGTTCGGGAATTTTCCAAATATAATCTTCCAATGTGCCATATTCGTCGTCATTTACGCTGTCCTCCTGGTCACCGCCCCCGTCCTCGTCTTGGTCCTCGTCTTGGTCCTCGTCTTGGTCCTCGTCTTGGTCCTCGTCCACCACATCATCGTCCGGTTTATCTCTACACTTCAATGTAAATTTACCAAGTAGAGAGTAATTTTTCGGCAATTCAACCTTAATTTCTCGCCCAAACTCAAAGTCCATCAAAACCGTTGTGTCGTCTACTTTATCGGGATAAAATTCATTGTACTGTGAAAATTCGGGCATTGGCGACTTCTTCCCCATTTTCACGAATGCCCCGGGAACTTCGACGTCGATAGCTTCCAACTCTTTACAAGAACATCCGGTAGTTGTCTTGACCCACATTCGCCCGGGGGAGCGTTTTGTAAATGATTTTTCCGGTTGGATGTCATCGCTTTCTTGAAAAAGTCGCCAATCTGTCATATTCTTCCCACGTGACGATAAACTTACGGCCCCTAGATCTGGTTCTGGTTCTGGTTCTGGTTCTGGACCTGGAACAATACCCCGGGGTTTTATATCTGGATGAGAAAGAAACCTATTGTCACGTTTCAAATTTTTGTACGCATGATTATAACGCAAATAAAAATCAACAAAATCTTCCCTTATCCCGTGCACGGAAGCTATGTTGTAGTACATTTTTCGAATCAGTTCTGTGTCAGGAAAGGCTAGAGTGTAGATCTTTTTTTGTACTTGGACATGGAATGGTACACATAAAAATGGATCGGCCTCACTGTCTCGGAACACAATGGAGTGGATATTATACCATTTTTTTAACTGGTGTTGTACACGTAAATCATAAGATGAAGAGTTAAAATCTTTTCGTTCGCCTAAAACAAAATCCTCTCGAGGCAAACCGGGTGAGAAGATGTCCATATGGGGTGCACTTCGGCCACGTGTCTGTGCATACTCAACGGTCCATATCAAGCTATCTCCTAAATTTATTTTTAGAATCTTGCTCGTTGGAGTAAGGGGGGGTTTATTTCCTAATTCCAACTTTATTCTCTCTATTAAGAAGGGCTCTTCATGTTTCGTACCATTCTTGAAATAGAAGCAGCTTATGCTCCAATATGGTCCTCCAAGTTGTGGGGACTCTAGCTCTGTGAACCGTATTTCGTATGTTTTCGGCTCCAGATACTCCAGAGACTCATGAGCAAACAAAATCTTCTCTGTGAGATCGGTGTCTAACCAAGGACCGGTTTCATTCGCTTCATTCATAGGGGTACGCGCACCCGATTCATTATAACCGTACGTAGTTATGTTTTCTACGGGTTCTTCTTTTATCATATGAGTGAATTGAATGTTTTCTGCAAACATCATTCCATACGCATCCGTGTCAACAGCTGCCATCAGTCCAGGTCCGGTCTGATTAAAGTAAATATCCCTCTGGGCTATAATTACATCTTCTCTTGGATGAATTTGGAAATGCGCTGGGTCGGTTTCGGCAGCGCCCACTCGTTGGTCGTAACCCGCGCTATTATAATGAAGCTGGTACGGTTGACTTCCATTGATATTAGGATACCTATGTAGTTCATACGGCAGATTGTCGTCGGGGTTTATCGAGTCGGCGATTCTAACGCTTACATCAAAATGTGGGGCCACTTCGGAGTCAAAGACGGGACTGTAGAGCCAACCATCAAACCCCGGGTCAGGCTGGTCTAACATATCACCCGCTAAAGTTTTCAATGTAAAAAGTACATAATCTGTCGCTTCATACTCGTCGCCTAAATTATAATCGTCGCTTTGCCAATCGAAATTGCCAGTTCCTCCGCCTGGGGGAAAGGCTAGTTTGCCAGGGTGGCGAGTTAAAAAGCAAAAGAACTTTGTCCATGTACTATCGTCTTCCTCCCGATCTCTGATCCACAATTCGTACCTTCGAAACCATAGGTTTCTTTTGTTATGGAGCCTTTCGTTAGAATAAACATACTCCGCAGCCTTCGGATCGCGGAATCTGTAACAAACGGGTGTATCAGTCGCGGGGTTCATTCTCACAACATCGGCGGCCACGTTTCCTCTCGTCTCGGAATAATACGACGAAATTGTTTTTGTCGCACTAACTGTACACTCGGTCAAATTCGGCCCGAAGAATCTATTCCAGTCGTTTAGAGGCTCCATAACTTCACCTTCTGGTGTGATAAATCTTTGACTTTTGGTAAAACTTTCAGAATTTTCTTCTGCCTCATAAGATAACTTAAAAGTCTCATTGTCTCCTTCCTCCAACGCCCCCACCCCATAGACTATTTGCTCGTTTACCTGGCTAATGTTTTTACCGAGTCTATGGGAAAATTTCAAGAACTTGTTTTTTTCAACACCACAGGATGTCTCATAATCGTGCTTCTCCCAATAAGCCTGTTTTCCGTATTTTGCCTTCTCTTCAGCTGTCAGTCCATTCGGTGGGTGTTCTTGAAGCACACCGTGTTCTCGGAAGGGAGTATTAGTGTTCATGCACATCTCACAGTCGTGATCCAGAAGAAAAATGTGGCCAATTTCGTGTTTCATCGTGGTAAATAGGTCTGTGCCCATAGTATGAGAAAGGGTTTCATGAGGGTAATCGTCGAGGCGTTCAGCGGCATTATTTAGACTATTATAGTCATTTTCCTCGGACGTGTCCGGTTTGTACATGACACGTGCGGCATCTTTCTCATCCAGATAAAATTCAACAGGAAACGACCTTATTATGTGTCTCTTCCATTTGTTGTGCACAAACTGATTTTTTTTAAGATTTTCAAAATACTGTACCATGAGATCTAAGTCGTGAAAATTTGTATTCCACAATTCATCCGTGTTTACCTGTATCGCCCCATGATTTTGATTACCTACCGAAGTAGCCGCCAATGTACCACCATCCATACCTGGTGATGCACAAATTCGGAAATCTCCAACATTCCACTTGTTCATATCTTTTAGCGTTGGCGCTATCCCGTATGTAGTTGAATAATATTTGCTATGTGGATTATTCCGGGGCATATCCGTTTTAGATAAGTTCCACGGATTACTAAAGAATTCGTGGTTGTAAAGCTCGCTTTTCTTCCCATATTTGCCTTCGTATACCATCTTCAGCTTTTCTTCTCCTAAAAATTTCATCTCAGCTTTAATTTTTGTAGCTTTGAAGGAAGTGGTTACCCAATCTTTTATTCCCGAACTTTCATATCCGTATATGCGTCCACACCCTGGTACGTGTTTAAACTCATAGTCACAAAAACACGACTTGGGAACAAATCCAATTTTTCCGTCGTCAGTTGACGGCCAATCTTCGCTATTTTTATACGTAGATCGATCTATCCGAACTCTAACCCAATGTTCCCTATAACTGGAACCGGTTTCGTCCAACGTGGCTTCATATGCTAGCGGATTTCCGGATTTTCTGGGACGCGGCCAGAAGCTCGGGTCTTGATTGTCGTTGTCATACGTGAAATCCAAAACTTCGACGATGTCGTCCACCAAAACCTCAACTTCACCGCCCTGGGGGTTATTTTGCCACGACACTAATAATTCTGAAGCCACATCACTACCCTCCTGAACAAACTCAACCGTTGTGGCGAAATTGTCGGTTGCGTGCGCGTATATAACTTTGGCAAATTTGGTTACTTTTTCAGAAAAGAGGTTTGTTAGTTTTAACTCCCACCATTTGAAAGCCGCTTTTATACAGTCTTTAAATCCCGTTTCGCTTAAGCCAAACGTATCTATTATTTGATTTTTTATTTCATTGTCGTAGCACCGCGGCCACGGCTCTATCGAGCCCCTGAAGCCACAGAATGCCTTCTCAACACCCATGGTTGGCCAATCATTAGATGAAGAGAATATCTCAGGATCAAATCCACTGCACTTAATGTTTTCTTTTATTTCGTAACCTTTTGGGACAAAACTGACAGTAAAAGTTACTTTCAACTCTTCAATTTTTGGTTCGTATCCACCTGTAGCGAAAGCAGCCTGTGTATAATCGTTGTAATTTTCGTTAAATCGTTTTCTTTGAATTGCCTTTTGGAAGCCCTGTCTTCCTCTAAATTGATTGTCGTCTTGAGATTCCAAAGGTTCCACCCTTAACATTAAATGTGTGTCATCACACAATGACTTATCAATTCGTAGTTGTATGTCTTCGAGAGGTTGGTCTAAAAGTGACGGTTGTCTACTTCTTACCTGTGCAAAGGCGAGGTCGTGATCAATAAATTCTTCCTTATAGAACATATTATGAACACCCCCTAAATTTTTATAGTTTCTATTATCCCACCAATCTAATACCCCGAAATTTACATCACCGCTGCCATTCACATTAAACCCACGGGTGCGATAGTAATACCTCCACTCCGAGCTGTCGAAACCGATGTGTGAAAATAAATTATTTCCCTGTTCAAATACTTCCAGGCCGTCTTCCGTGTTCCTATATTCAGTTGCATTTAGTTTGTAGATTTCATCTTCTATCCTGCACTGACTTCTGTTTATGAAGATCCAAGTCTCGCTATCTTTATAGGTTGGATCCAAGGACATCTCGGCGGTTGAATCGCTATTCTTTACAAGGACCGTCTTTATGTGAACCGGCGCATCTTGTATTCCGGCCACGGTGGGTATTAGAATATAAGGATTAGCATATCCTTCCACCTCCTTCCCCGTGAACCATTCGTCGTCTGGAGCAGTAAATTTATATTGACGTTCGGTATCACAACTACTGATTACAGACGGATTTGTTCTAAACTTCACACTGCCTTTTAGACATTTATTGGACTTGAGACGCTTTCTATAGTCGTAATAATTTTGGTAATCACCAATTTCATTGAAAATCGTTGGTGAAATTTGCGGAGCCGCATTTTTCACCCCAATGTGAATACTATTATTACACAAAGCGCAAGATGAACATCCTCGCGTCGTAAGAACGAATGTTGTATTTACGACGGGCGCTTTTGCTTTGGAATAACTTGCTTGGACGACCGTGCTTGGAGAACAGTCATCGTCTAATTTGGCGATATTGCAAAACTCTGTCTCTTCGTCGCGCGTTGATAGGATATCAACCACATTTAGGGTCGTATCTTCTCCGCCCGACTGCTTGAGATTATATCTTAAGACTTTCCAATAAGTGTTAAGATGATAATGTACGAAGGGATCATAACGTTGAAGTTGTTTGAACTTTTCATTGTTGTAATCCTCTACACCGGGATTATGGAGTTTAAAGTAATCATCGGTTTCGTCGTTGGGATAACGACCGTCAAATTGAAATGTATCCCAATTTACCTGCATATCAGTCCTTAGAAGCTGGGCATGTGTTGATTGATGACTAAAAAACCTGGCGCTCATTAGGTTCATATTAAAATCTTCGCATTCCACAAGAGACTCTTCTTCTTTTTTCGCCGGTTTTAGGTTCATATTAAAATATTTCGGGTGACACTTCCTAAAATCGAGTTGAGGCCCCCCCACCCCCCGGTGGGGTCCCACGTCATGGCCGGGGGGCTTCGGGGTTGTTTCTATAAACCTTTCCTCTTTGGTCGTTGAGGTGTTCGAATAAGCCAAGTTGGGATCGTCACCAAGGAATTCTATTTGCCCCTGATTTGAATAAAAACTAGAAATAAAGAACTTCTTGTCCTCCGCCAACTTGTCCTCCAGGATATCGACTTCAATCGTATGACCATCTACGTCGTTCTTTATTTGAACACCATCTACGAATATTTCAACCTTTCGGGTTAAAAAGTTTACTCTGAGATTAACAATCTTATTTTCCAAAAACAATTCATTACCAATTTTCTGAGGAGCGTTTGTATTGCCCTTGAACCACGTGTTAGACTCTCCATACAAGTTCCCTACGTGTATTTTAATAATGGTTCCTTTATCAGTACTGTTTATGTTTTCACCCAGACCAAATGTATGGAGATCAAGTGAAGTTAAACCAACGGTCCATTGCGGTGTCGAACCTAGGGCAGAAGTTACCCGGAACGCAACCGCGAGAGTCCTATTTATCGATTGATTGGAATAGGCCAACTCGTTCCAAACCTCCGAAGTAGATGATAATGTTCCTGCTGCGTTTTCGGAGGAAACCGCCTGTATTTTGGTAGACTCGTTCCACTGGTACTTCATATTATCACTACTCGGTCTGTTGTTGTCTCGTGTGGGAGTTTGTATCTTTTCTTCCTTCCACTGCGTCTTATCAAACGAATCTGTTAAACACGTTCGATCATGGGCGTCCGAATCTAGAAGATCGTCAAATTTTCTGAAATTCCAAAAGTCAGTGTCTTTGTTGTACATCGTACTTGGACCACATACACAGGCCGTATGTCGAGCGTCTAATTTTCCCCCAGAACTATTCGACTTTAAGCAGTCGTGTCCTAATCCAAAGACATGGCCCAATTCGTGGCGAATAACAAAGTCCAGATTATAAGTCATGTTTTCTAAGATTGATTTGTCTCGTTCCAGTTTGTGCAAAAAGTCGTTACGTACGACTGCGCGTTCGTACGTTACCGGGTTCTGAGCTTCCTCTTCGGTAGGTATGAAGGTCCCCGGTGGTTTATATACGGTCGGAAACGAATTGGGTTTGGTTGTATCGCCGGAGCCCGAGGAGGAGGATTCCCAATTCGGGACCGGAATTTGATCCGGGTACTTCTCGGAATTGTCGAAGCTGTCCTGCCAATAATTAAAACTCGTTTCGTCGCTCAGCGTGGGATTCCATGGATGACAAAAGTTGAGAAATATATTTTTACTTTGTGTGTTAAAGGCGTTTCCGTGAAAGGACTCCTCGCCCGCTGAGTGGACTAGTTTTCCGTTTTCATCTCGTCTTTGGAATGGCTTCATATTTCCGAGGTCAGTAAAGGCCAACATGTCAGGACCGTTCGTATAACTGTTCGATTCTGATGGTCCACCCAAAGCGGCAATGGAAAAGAATCGAATGTCTCCTATCCTATGCCTCGTATAATCCCGGAGGCTGGGAAGTCCATTTTTCTTGTAGAATGGAGATTGCTTTTGCTGGGGGTACTTAAACGAGTTATAAGTTGGTTGCGAACCATTGGGTTGGAAAAGCCCGTCCCTATGATATGCTAACTGGTCGTAATTTTTTTCATATATGAGCGGCCGAGCTTCTTTCCACAACGGGCTTCCATTATCCTCCCTGGGGTCCTTGGGTTCGAAATTGTCGTGACTCGCATACCATTCATTAATTTCAGGATCATAAAAATCCAACTCGATTCTAATTTCAGTAGCATGCTGCCCACCTGGGGTCATGTCTTGCTGCGGCCTATTAAAATGTTCGGTCAGTAGTTTCGCCCATTTTTTACACGCGAGTATGATGCAATGCTCGTAGCGTCTCTCGTTTCCGTAGATCTCTTCGTATACCTCTTTTTTCAGCCACCCGTCTTCGGTTGGGTTACCATCGATGTCTTCACCAAACCAATTAAAATTTATGGGCCTCCGGTCTAATCCGTATTCGGATCCATCAAGGAACGTATGATTGTAAAAATCGCTGAATGGTGGAGCCTTCATTTTTCCTAGATCCGCTTCATTAAATTGTTTAGAAAAGTAGGCGTTGTCGTCGATAGAAAATTCATCTTTGATAAACTCACGGTCGCCCATGTTTAAGGGTATGAATTTTCGGGTTTTATGCAACGATTCACCAGGGAACTGCGTGTTTTGGGGCGCAAACGGGGCGTTCACCGAAAGCTCTTTGGGACACAAGCTTACCATGAAGGTAACCGTCAATACTTCCGTCGATATTTCATTTTCGCAAGTGGGTTCTGCTTGACATCGATCATTGTGGTTCTTTTGGGAAATTGCGTTAATCAGACCGTAGAAGCCCCTGTAGTTGTTCTTGTCTTTGAGATCGCCCGGTTCTACTTCGAAATGCCTTTTCCCCTCGACGAGTGGGTCGCCGTGCTCGTCTGCAATCCAATTTAGGGGATCGCCGCCGCCTTCGACAGGCTGTTTTACAATGTTCAGAACCACGTTTTCATTCGGAGTATAAAGAAGATTGCTCCTGTCTTCCCCGTACGTTCGCAGTGGGACCATGTTATTGTAATACCACGTTGAGTCGACGAATTCAACCTGGGAAATTTCATTAGCCTTTTCTATGAAGGACCGGTAATTAAAATGTTTCGTGTCAACGACCAATACCGTCTTTGTCTTTTCTTCGCCATTTACGTTGAGTTTGAGTTCTGTAATTTCAAACGCTGCCTCGGTTTCATTGCCTACCGCAGCCATTTCCTCTAAGGTTTCATCGTCTATCTGTCTATTCCACGTTTGGTATTCGTAATTGAGCATGTAAAAATCAGCTTCAAAGGAGTTCAGGTTCGCTTGGGCCTGGTCTGACGTCTCTAGTAGTGAATTCAGAGAGTAGGTGTCGAAGTCTGCTTCACCACACGGAAATATTATTTTCCCTTTCACAAGTTGATGCCCTTTGCTCCACGCGCCTTTGGATGCATCTTCGTTCGCCCACACCACAGGGGAATAGTGAGTGCTGCTCCCGGTATGAAAATTTTCTTTCAGAACTTCTCTAATTTTGTCACCATTTGTTAAAATGTTGGATAGGTTACATACAACGGGTGTATCGGAGTCCTCCTGCGTGTAATAGGTCCTGGGACTGGCATCCTCCATCATCCGACTTAATTTGTCGTCGGCAAAAAGGTTATAAAGTTCGTTTGGATCATCTATGATGCGATGACTCCACGGGAGAGAAAAATTGAGCAACTCCCGGTGGTCGGGATTATTTAGGGGGTCGAACCCATTTTCGTAAGAAAACACGTCCTGGAGGAGAAACCGTTGCATTTCTGCATTTCCATACAAGGTAATTTCAAGGTCTGAAAATTGTTCAAAAAGATAGTCGTTAGCCTCTTCAAGTGAATGAATATCGTTATCAATGGCCCATGTAAGTAACCGATCCTCCGCCGAGGCCCCATACAAATCTGTCCAATTTGCCACGAAATGAACTGGTTTTATATAATAATTAAAATGCCTAATCTTTTCGAGATTGTCATCTATGTCTTCCGGCATCTCAAACGCTTTTGAAATCGCGCTGATCATATGGCGATGTAGGTCAATGCCCTTATCACACCCTAGTTCTTTTGCGATATTTATTTGTGCGTGTGAATATCCATTTAAGTTGAAACATTTCGTACTGTTTATGATAATGTTTCCATGGGCTCCGTTTTTGAACCACGATGGTAACTTGCTCCCCGAGGCCGAATCCTCGTTCTCCACGTTGACCGGGTTAAGTGCGGTGACTGTTTCACAGACCGGGGACCTTCCCGAAGCGGAGCCCGAGGCGGAGCCATCGACGACTGGTAGGCTCGCCCAAGCGATCCTTATATCTCCGACGTTAAACTTAGTCATCTTCCGTGGAGAATATTCCGAACTTGAGGGCTCATCATATACGAAGGGAATATTAGCGTTGTTGTTAAGTAAGACTTGAGTGATAAATTCGATTCGCCCCACCGAAGCGAATCCCGAATTATCCGGGTGAAGTTGTGTGATTACAAACCCCAGAGCGTCGTATTTCTCTGACTCGGTGGGAGTAGGATTAAAGAATTCGGTGAACTCGCTCTCGTTTATGTCACCATCGGAATCCGTCACCTGCATGATCTCAGTCCAATAATTAGAATCATCGTCATCGTCGTCATCGTTCCGTTTGCTCCGTCCGTACACTGTGAACTTGAGGGGCGTGCCAGCGGGAGCCGGTTCACCAATTGTTGGTAGGGCGGTAATCCTTACGGAATGCAACACATGACGCTTTGAGCAGGTTAAAACGAGATATTCCCCTTGATCTGTTGAATCGTTATTCTCTTTTACGCCGAGCGTGTTCGTACCTTGATAGTCACCCGAGTCCCTGTGGTATGGGTCGCCTTCAGTCAAGGTCGGTCCACACACCCAACCACCCGATGATTGATCTTCTTCTTGATACAGATTAACAAGATTAAATACTAGATTTGCATCGAAGAAAAAGGGGTGTTCAGGATAGGTGTAGGTGCTACTTGAATATACACCGTACGAGGCAGTTTCCGTACCAAATTCCTTCTCTGGTATCGTCTTCAATTCGAACGGTCTCGAACCGGAGCCGGAGCCGGAGCCAGAGCCTGGGTCTGGGCCGGGGCTCGAGTCTTCGAGAATAGTCACATGCTCTTCTCCAATAAAATTAAAATGAACCCTAACTTTATTGCGATTATCCTGTGTAATTAAATTCCCCACCCACTCGAATGATTTTTGAACTACCATTTTCCAGTCTTCGTTACACGCACCAAATGGGCCGGGGCCGGCGTCGGCGTCGGCGTCGGGGCAAGAAGGGGGACCGTCGGGGCCTTCATTACACGCCCCGGCTCCGCCGGAGCAAGAAGGTGGATCTACGGACAGTAAACCCGATGCATTTAGCGAAACGCCCTCGGGAACGAAACTTACCTTAAATACAACATCGATGGGGTCGGGATCAAAATCGTCACTAGACTCAAGCCCGAAATGTGAATTATATTCAACGTATGCCTTTTCAAACCCCACAAATCCTTCGACAACATTTATCGCTGCAAGGTCGGGTACAATTTGCAAGACGTGATGATCCTCTAAATTTAGGTAGAGTTCGTCCTCATAATCCCACTTGTCCTCATCCATTTCACTTTTTTTTAAATGGCCTAAAACAGAGAATCTTCTATTTTCAAGATTTTGTGACATGATGTTGTTTGCCCTGATGTTGTCCTCGTTAGAATCACCAAGCTTTGTAGAGTACCACCAGTCGCAATCTTCGAACGTCACCCTATTGACTAAGCCCCAATCTATGTTTTCTTGCACCGCATCGCATCTCAACCACAGTTCGGCCGGACCACGTGGAGATTGGTTTTCAAATTCCGTCAAATTTGTTGTTCTTGATCGTATAAAAACCGGCGTCTCGTTCGCATAGTATTCTTCGACGTCAAGTTCAAAACCACAGAAGATCTTGGGGTCGGGCTCGGACGCACCCGAACCCGAGCCCGAGCACAGCGGCAAATCCAACTGCTCGCTGGCGAGTATAGATTTGTATTCATCCAACCCGTGAGGTGTACAACCAAACTCTCCGTCGAAAGTGACGTAGCATGATTTTTGGATACGCAGAGTCGAGGGCTGTTTCAGCAAGCACCCCTTTCCGTACGCTTGAAACCCTAACGAAGCGTCATCAGGCGCTCCATCTAAGACCAACGTAGATCCGACGTGTTTCAAACCTACAATGTACGCCAAATACACGACCAAGTCCAGTTTATTCATGACCTTTAGAAAATCAAGTTTTTCGTCAAAACGGTCCACGTCGATATCGAAAAAACAACCAGCCGGTGTGCCGAATCCTACCACATGTTGAAAAGAATGGCCGTTTATCGCCGTGAAAACATATGCGAATATAGCACACGAAATGGCACCGAGGCTATGACCCGTTATGTTTATGGACTTACCAGTAATATTTATATCGCCGATTTTATCAGCAACCTTGTCGTATATTGCCACGACAAAGTCCAAGAATCCACTCCCTACTGTTAAATCATCATTCGCCTGGATCGTTTGCCCTTTAAACTCATATTGAGATAATTTTGCAGGCGCTGCGGATTTAAAATCTTTCAACAAGGTGGCTTTATTTTCGGTTCCTCTAAAGCAAATATTCACATGCCTACCACGCTCAACTATTCTAACATGGAATACGTCCGAATTTAATAATACACTGCTTATAATGTCTGCATCATAAGAATCATCCGAAGAAATCATGCGTGTATCGGCTTCGTTGGAGTATGCCATGTTGCAATCATCGGCAAGTTCATGTAAAAGATCTTTTGCCGACGTATGATAAGCGACGGGAGGGAGAAAAATGTCACACAACTCAACTCCTACGTCACATGTGCTACACCATGTGTGGTAAAGGTCGTTGTCTAAAATTTCTGTTTCTGTAGGTGGACTCCCTGAGTAAAGATATTCTTTCGGTGGAATCCAACTATTTAAGTAAAATATTTCAAGTGGTATAGCGCCAATATTAGCGCCAGGCGATCGAATGTTACCATATGTTTCTTCAAAACTGTAAATGCTTATTTTTCCAAACAATGGTCCCTTGAAATGTAATTCATCAACATCAACCAGTGCTGCAACAATGCCCAGTGAAATCGTAATTGTTCCGCCCATATTTCCAACGCCCATATGATTAGATCTCCATTTGATAAACGCGTTTCCAACATTTTCATCATCTTTTAAGATCACAAAAGACGCATGATCCATGTTTTGAAATGATAAACTAATAGTTAACATTTCGGTATAGTTTTGAACTATCAGAAGGTTCTTATTTTGGCCTGCTAGTGATATGCTGTGTATTTGATTCTCGGTGGAATCCGGGAAAAAACATATCGGTATGTAATTGAAGGGGAAAAGCTCTTCCAAACAATCATTTTTACATGGGGGACAAATTTGGGGTTCACACCCTACTCCGGGGGGTTCACATATATAGAAATCATCATTCGAGACCGGTGGCACAACTTCGTCACAACCCGGAGTGCACGGAGCGATACAACACGTGTTGCAAACTGTGGGTAGTTCTTCGTCAGGTGGTTCTACACAAGACTCTGGTACTAAACAACAAAGTACTTCTATTGTTGATAAGGCAAGCGCCGCCGGCATGCCTAAAATTGAGGTCGTTTCAGCAGTCGTTGCTGCTTGAGCAATGCACGGGCCGGCTAGAGCAGCAACGACTGCAGCCGCGACGGCCGGCCCAACAAAACATATTGGACAATTTTTCATTCCTTCCGAAAAACAGTCTCCTTCAGAACCGCATTTTGAATCTGGGGTATCGTCCACCAACTCTTCTAAGGGTGTCATGTCATCGTGGTCCACGCAAATCTCTTGCAATTTTAATTTATTGCCGTCAAGGTTCACATTCCTTTTCATGTTGCCTAGAAATAAATTTCTTTGGTCCATGGTTACAAATATCATGACCTTGTTTGTTTCGGTTTTTTCACTCTCGTCTAAGATGTAACCGCAACCCGAACCCGCACCAGCCTTCCGACGAGAGTGTGGCATCAAGGGAACCCCGTAAAATCGTATACCGTCCAGAACCTCCAGAGTTCTACCATCGTCCATGTACGTATTGTCCAACCCCACGAAGGTATACATATGAACTGGGTGGTCAATATAAAAGGTGTCCTCCTCAAGTTCTACGACAAGAACATACAAAAACGAATTTCCAGATCCAGAACCATCTACGTCAAGATCGTCGTTTATATGGCATGGATTGTTGTAATCGAAAGGTATATGTTCTGGTATGGCTTCGTCCAACTTAGAGTGTTTAACCTTGTCCGTAAATATATTGGATATGTTCATTGGATCAGAAGGCAAACAACCAGAGAACTCTTCAAATCCCGAACCCGAACCCGAACCCGAAACTTCTTCAAATCCCGAACCCGAACCCGAACCCGAACCCGAAACTTCTTCAAATCCCGAACCCGAGACTTCTTCAAATCCCGAACCCGAGACTTCTTCGAATCCCGAACCCGAGACTTCTTCGAATCCCGAACCCGAGACTTCTTCGAATCCCGAACCCGAGACTTCTTCGAATCCCGAACCCGAGCCCGAGCCCGAGCCCGAGCCCGAGCCCGAACCGACATTTTTTTCTTCGCGATTAAAGAATATGAAATCACCAGATCCAGATCCAGATCCAGAAGCCGCGAGGTCGCAATATTCATATTCCCTACCAATATTGTTATAGGAGTTATTGAGTATATCATTCAAGTTGTAAAAACTTCCATCGATTTCCAACGGACCGTTGTCTTCTATTTCATTTCTGATGATATCAACGAAATTATACAGTAAATTAATATCATCAGTATCCACTATTCCGTCTTCGTTTCCATCCCCGGGACAATAAACAGGATTGAACACGAATGTTTCCTGAGTGTCAGGATTTGTAAAAACTTTTTTGTATTTGTTGTCCATTGTTATTATTACAATAAAAAAAAAAAAGGCTTTTCTGACGTGTGCTCATCCTAGTACTGTGCGTCACTGATAAAAATTTCCCGTTTTGTCAAATCAGCCATTTCAAAAATGTTAGTTAATACCGCCCGTCCCTTATCAATAGTTCCTTCGTAGTAAATAGCGGGCAACCCCCCCGTTTTGTTTGAATAGCCATAATTAATGACAAACGTTCCTCTCAATTTTTTGTTTATCGTTAGTTGCAAAATCGGATAGTCGAACGTGTGACTAGAATGTCTAGCATCTCCATACGCCGAATAATTCAAAACTTGACATCTTTCTTCGCAGTAAACACCGGCGTCAAATATAGGATCACTGACTTCGTGCGACAAGGGAGGGTTCCATGTGTACGAATGGTTTGGATACCTATTTTCGGGACCTAACTTGTGGGGAATATTGAAATTGTTCAAGAGAGTACTTACGCCATTGTCTTTTTCGTCCGTTAAACCGCCCATGCCTACGAAAGAGGCTTCTAGTTTGTACTTCCAGTTTCTGATGCCAGCCGGGTTGTCTGGCGTTTCAAACGTTTCAAGGGGTGGATGTATAATACCATCTACCGTATGCAAATATTCCGTTTCCAAAATATCTTGTTCTGGATCTTCAGGCTGCAACTGCAGCTTCACTATACGAGCAAGCTGAAGTACATTATCGTTTGTTCCAACACCATCGTGTAAATCTGTTCCGTGAAAGAAATGAAGTCTAAATTTGTTGACCATGAAGTCTGTTCCCGTAGAATATGGTGGATAAATTTGACCGAGTTCGTTTTCATCGTGTGAAAATAATGCATGATACGAGCAAATTGTCATAGACTGTTTATAATGCAACGCCTCTTGTGCAAGTTTTCGTTTCGCGTCAATAGGTCCCATGTCCAATGATCCACCGGTGTCAACAATATTCATATAATCATCTTCAAATATTCCGTCGGGCATAAGCACGCCCCCCCCCTCATAAAACGTATACCCATCGATTTGTTGTGAACACGGGTAGATAGACAGGGTAGCTGGTATATTTTCCAACGTATTACCAGACCCATATCCAGATCCAGATCCAGATCCGTGTTGTTCTCTGTCGAGATATTCTTTTATTGGCTCAAAGGGCAACGTGCCGCTCCCCGTATCCGAATACCGAATTGGCCGATCCTCTGGTTCTGGGTCCGATCCCGATCCCGATCCCGAACTTGAACCAAAAGCACTACCTCCGACACATGGATTAAATTCTTCTCCTGTTACACAAAATGCCGTCGGTTCTGTACCCAGATCTGTCCGTTGAAATCCAAATTTACATAATGTGAATACACCATTTTCTTCTTTGTAAAATTCGTTGCATGGAATTTCACCGCTTAAAAATGGATCTGAATCGTACACATTATCAAACCGTTCACACCCGTTTTGAGCATCGGAAGTAATTTCAGTGAGAAAGTTCAGGTTAATACACGTGTTATCGGTCGGGACACAATTCTTTTCTGAGACATGTACATGGAAACCAAAGTTTTCGGGTGGCCCATTAGGAGGGAGGAAATTGCACGCTAGCCCTTGCTCATCCGGTGCTTTAAAACGCTTCTGAAGAATCAAATACAGAAAATCACTATCGACGCGAGCAAACTCTAACACAGGATCAAGCTCAAGGTTGTATTCATCTCCAATGCTCTTTATTTCTACGTGCAAATTATTTCCAGTTCCGGGATACGGGTTTAAAAACGGAATTCTTAATTCCCTAGCGTTATAGTAAATTCCCAAAGCGATTGTTTTAGTACAATCAACACCCAGGGAATAAACCCCAATGTTTTCCTGGTTCTTATCGTAGTCGTGCAACCGCAAAGTGCCAAAATTTTCCAAAGGAAGGATTTCTTGGTTATCTTCAAGCGGTGCGCTAGCCAGCAACAAATTCGTTGAATCTTTGAAAAGCCTCGATTGTCCACTTAAAATGGTCATTTTGGCGAAAGTGCACATGCTTCCAGGATTATCGGAAGGGGTTGGCTTCTTTTTTAATAAGAAGGGGACCGCTGCTCCTCCGCCGCCGAGAAGTAGCAACAGCACTAAAATAAGAACAATCGTGACTGTTTTATACTTCCGACTTTCTTTTGAAACTACCATCTTCACAATTTAAATATAAAAATATTAAAAAAAACGTGGCATGACGAACCGAACAAATTTTAGAATTTAAGTTTTTATAATATAAACATACATAATAAAGTAACATGGAACCATCGCATTTATCTGCCAGAAACATTTTGCTTGTCTTAACTCACAAAAAGACCGATTCCTTCATAGATCGTATGAAATGGACAAAATCAATTTGGGAATCATTTCATTCTAAAAACGAACTGATTATACTTGTCGATGTTACAAAAGACTCAAGTGTACAAAAAAGTTTGATAGAAAATGGTCTCAAAACGATTGGTTATTCGAAAAAATTAGTTTCTGATGAAATAGAAGAGTCTGTAGAACGAAACAACATCAAATATCGAGGCTTTGACATGATTTTAAGGTTTACCCGGTATCATAATTTCGATTACGTGTGGTATGTAGAAAATGATGTAAAATATGATAAACCAGCCTTGGAAAATTTATGGAACAATCACAAAAACATCGATGATGATTTAATAACGTGGGGTGTTGGTGGACGTGGGAAAAAATGGTGGGCCTGGAAGAGGGACACCACCGGGGGGGACTGGGCGCAAGACAAAGAATACACGAAGGGTTGTCTTGTCATGCTTTGTAGGATTAGCAAACTGCTCGCGCAAAAAATGGAGACTTATATGATGCAGAGGAGTTTGACATATGTTGAAATCTTCATCATTGGCGTTGCTAAAAGAGAAAAATTGAAGTGGTCTTTATGGTCGAAACAAGATATCGGCAGCCTGGTTCCGGGTCCGGACATTACGGGGAAGAACGTTAAACTCAAAAAAGAGAAGAACGATTGCAGAAGACCGGCCGAAAGCACCGATTGTGGGGAAAAGTTCTGGCACCCAAGCGTCTTAATGAGGAAGGGCTAATCAAACGATTTACTATTTACAATAGCTCGAATTTCATGTTTACGTTTGTTTCGCGGAAGAAATTATTTTTAACTAAAATTATGGTAGTTATTAGAATGATAACCACGGTCGACCAGAGAATTGAGAAGGCTCCTCTCTCCGTTTCTGTTTCTATGAAAAGATCAATAGCCCAATACAACCAAAGAATCTGACCCACCAACGTTACGATCAGGAACAAATTAGAAAGACCAGATTGTTTCTTCTTTTGTTTGTAAAGTCTAATCGTCGTCATCAGTTGGAAAACCAGAGATAAAGAAGTAAGTGCACCAGCCACCAAGGCAATGAAATCTGTTTTTCCGGGCATACTTTTTACTATTAAAAATATTATAATTTGTATCTTACTTGTATAATGCTTTATAACTACATAACACTTACATAACCATCGCTTCGGTTCTTACTCCAACGTTTCATACGTGTCCCCGCGCTTCACCATGATATGTCCAGCCAATGCTTTCTTTAAAACATGACTATCTAAATCTTTTTGAAAGTGTTCTTCTAAAAATTGTCTGAGTTTTTTCTGATATTCTGGAGTTTTAATATAATTAAACTTTGTATCATTTTCATTTGTGCTATTGATTTTTGGAATTTTCTTTTCGAAACACGGTTGCAATTCTGATATATTTTCCGTAGAAATTAAGACATCACAACTGGGCTTGTTCTTTGTGTCATAAATATAATCAACTTGGTTTCTATAGCAATGAGTGTACATATCATGGTCAATTAAAGGATTCCCGATTCTTTCACACTTTGCAAAAAACTTGTCTTTCCCCCAACCATTGCGATGTGACCACCGCATTTCAGATTCTAATCTTTCTAACGGATCCCGGACCACACACAGAGTTCTGCCCTCGTCTACTTGAACGCCGCATTTCTTGTACTCATCCAACGTGAGATGATATCTCCCCGAGGCTTCAACCACACCGCAATCGTAATTTGTGTAATCACACCATTTAAATCGATCACAAGGAACATTGTCTTGATATTTCTCTGACATGACCTTTTTCAAGGAGGAACCTCCTGTCTTCGGAATGTGAGTCAGGTGGGTAAATCCGATTAACCCACAAAGCTTCTCTTTAGTCCGTTTTTTTAATTCATCTTTTTTTAGCATAGTTTTTAGAATAGTTTTGGGTTGCTTCTTAAATATGAGCAAGCTTACAAATTGATGTTTAAATCGATCATAACTGTCGGAGCGAGTTTTAAACAACCTTTCGCCGGTTTCGTTCTCGACAAAGTCGTTGTTGCATTTTATTCCGTTGCACAAAGTGGGGATTCCCATAAAATTGGTATATGTTTCTTTCAATATTCTTATACATTGGTTTCCAGACATGATGGTCCTGGCTTCATTGTTTATGACCATGTATTTTTCAAGAATCTTTGTAAGAACTGTAACTATTGAAAATTGCCAATACGTGTATTGCTCATTCTTAAAGAGGTATTCATACAAGTATAGACAGTCCAATAAAATTGGGTTTTTGGGAACGCTGGCGATGAAACAAGGGTTTACTGTCTTCCAGAATACACCAGAACCCGGCACGCAAAAGGTTATATTCTTACAAGATGAAGCATCTTCAGTCGCAAGTATGTAATCCAAGGGTTTCAGCGGGACCATATCGACATCAACGTAAATTCCACCCATTTCGTAGAGTATACACGCTCTCCAAAAGTCCGCCTTTATAGGACCGTCGGGAATTTCTGAGAATCCACGAGCAATATCTTTTCCATATGATTTGTTCAAGTAATTTTCACATTCTTTGTTTCCAAATAGTTTTATCAAATAATGTGGATTCAACGATTTCCAGCGTTGTACGGTGCTTTCCGGGATATCCTCAATTGTTTTGTTGCAAATGTAGATTATTTTGGGTATGGAACCATCGTTATGGTTTAAACTCCTTTTTACAATCGTCGGTAATTTTCCTATCAGTCCACAAAAACCGTTTCTAAGAAAGTGTTTAATTAGCAACAAACTGACAAGAAAAAGCATAAATATAGTAGTAAGTGCTACAATGATACTTACAAAAGCTGTACTCATTTTGATATAAAAACATATTTTAAAAAAAATCTTCTATGGTTGGTTTTGGTTTAAATACGTTTAAAATCTGGAGAAAAAAAAATGCTAGTGTAAAAAGGCTTTCGTAGCTCAGTTGGTTAGAGCGTCGGTCTTATGAGCCGAATGTCGCGGGTTCGACTCCCGCCGATAGTATAAATTGTTTTTTTTGTGGGTCTGTCGATATTACGTCCGAAGTTTCAATACACCAGAAAGGGCTCTTTTTAATGAAACGTTATTTACAAGATCGTAAAATTGAGGAATTGAAACGAACCGTGCTTCTTTTATTTCGCCTTCCTGTACACGTATGTCGCTGTTTAATGATTTCCCCGCATACAAAATTACGTGTTTTACAATTGTTCCCCGGGGCGCGTATGATTTCCGAGTTCGAACCTCTTCATAATGAGTACGATAAAGATTGTATTCTTTAAACCCGATATTCGTTTCTTCTCGAACTTCCCTTTTCGCACAATAGAGCGAAGACGTATCCGACGGGTCAATTTGACCTTTTGGGAATCCAATGTTGTCCCACCTGTCTGTCACAATAAGAACTTCGTCTCTCTCGTTAAAAACTGCCGCGCCACAGCATACTTCGTGAATCAAATGATCCGTCAAGTTATCCGTCATATTCAACGCGTGTTAAAAGTCAATTATTTTAAAAGTTTTTAATCACGAACGACGAATGAATTTAAAAAGTTTTTAGGTAGGAACAAAAGTCTAGAGAAAAAAAATGGATCTAGATGCTTTTAACAAAGCCACAACAGAACTAACACACGATTACTTTAAGAAGTATGGCTTTTTCCGACAACAGGTCGAAAGCTACGATAGGTTTATGGAAAAAACTTTACCGGAAATATTTTTATCAATAGAGCCATTGATTATTATATGCGGGCGAAACAAAATAGAGATCAAATTCGGAAGAACAACGATCCTACCCATGTACCAACGAGAACAAGACGGTGTAGTTCGTCCGAGTTCGCCGGAGGAGTGTAGACAAAGAAAGCTGACTTATCAAAACGGAGTTGTTGTTGATATTAATCAAAAAAGCTTTCAAAAGAACGACAAAGATGAATGGATTTGTCAAAAATGTTATGATTTTCTTGAAGTGCCAGTTTTCAAAATTCCTTGCATGGTTAGAACCAAGTTTTGCCAGCTTTACAACAAAGTTCCCGATCATGTGCACGATTTTGTTTCCGGTTATTTCATCATAAATGGAATGGAAAAAACCGTTCAAGCTCAAATAAAACTTCGAGCGAATTCCATCCATGTATTTAAACTTAGTGGAACCAAGTTTAATTTTTTCGCCGAAGTTCGTTCGAGCAACGAAAGTCAATGGAAAGCCACTTCTTCGTTAAGAATAAATGTTTCGCCAACCCCAAAGGACACCTTCGGGACCTGCATCATTTTGGACCGTCCTGACTTGAAAAAATACAACATTAATTCTCAAATTCCGATTGTCACAGCAACCCTTCCGTTTTTATGTGTGCCGATTCCACTAGCATTAATGTTTCAGCTCCTACGAATTGATTTGACGAAAGAAATGTTAGAAAGAGCGTCCCGATGTTACGACGACGACGACGACACAACAATGAAATCAGATTTGGATTTCATTTTTTTAAATATTATTCAAAAAAGTGATGAATCGTATGAAGAATTACTCCTCCGAATTGGAAAGGAAGGAACCAAAGAAAAGACGCCCGAAAAACGCCGTGCTTATATTATAAGAACGATGAAAATGGATGTTCTACCTCATTTGGGAACCGACGACAACGAAGAAACAAGATATTTAAAAGCTATTTACATCTGCATCATGACGATCAAAGTCATACGGTCCTACCTGTTTAAATTAAAAGGAAATGAAAACGGATTAGTTGATGATAGAGATAACTGGAGATTCAAAAAAGTTGACTGTACTGGCACGCTTATAGCAATTCTCGTGCGACAACTTATGAGAACTTTTGTTGGTGCATTAAAAAGTTCCATTTACAAAGCAATGGATCTCGGAACATCGTCAACCACACTCAGGGTTATAGACGGTTTCATAAACAGCAAAAAACTAGAAACCAATATTCGGTATCATTTCGCCACCGGTGCCTGGACTGTCATGCGTGGAGTTTCTCCATCAGCATGTACCGGTGTTTGCGCGCCTCTTACGAGAATTACACCCGTGGCCACGATAAGCGCTTCGAATAGGATCAATTGTCCTGTCAATCGGGATGGAAAGACCTCCACTCCAAGATTACTACATACTAGCGATTGGGGAAACGCGTGTTGTGTAGAGACGCCAGAGGGTGGTGGTTGTGGCCTCGTTCTCAATTTCTGCGCGTTAACTCATGTGAGACAAGGATATGATAATTTTTCTTTGACGAAAAACGTTACCATGATTTTGAGGAAAAAAGAAATGTCTTCTACCAATTTTTTTAAAGATTGGATGAACGGCGGCGTTCCGATTTTTGTAAACGGATGTATAGTTAACGTTGTTAAATTTGCCACGGCGCATTTGGTTATACAGGAACTTAAGAATTCGAGAGTTAGTGGAATGCTTCCGTATGACGTTTCTATTGTCCATTACAGAAAATTAGGGATTTTTGTAAATGGTGACAACGGAGTCTGCTTGAGACCTGTTATAAAAAGTGAACGGATTGCAGAATACTTTGACTTTTTATCATCGATTCTCCAGGGCAGAGTATTAGAAAATTCGTGGCAACATCTTGTTGATATGGGAATCATGGAATATATTGATAGCGAAGAACAGATCGAACACTGTGTTGTAGCGATCAACCTGAAGGCCTTTCAAGAGAATCCCAAAATGTACACTCATATCGAAGTCGATGTTAATTTAGCTGTGATGGGAATAACAGCAAACATGATTCCTTTCGCAGACTTTAACCAATCTCCACGTGTCATTTATCAGTCTGCCATGTCCAAACAAGCCATAGGATCCGCGACCGCTGGCTTTAATAATAGGCTCGATTCCAATATGTACATGCTTCATTACCCCCAAAAACCACTTTGTCGAACAAATATGGAAGAGATGCTAAATTTGGAAGAAATGGACAATGGAGATTCTGCATTTTCATCGAGCACAGAGGCCATATTGATGATTGGTACTTACGACGGGTTTAACCAAGAAGATTCCATTTTGGTAAACAAGGCGAGCATTCAACGGGGGTTCACAAGAATCACGTCGTACAAAACTTATTTCGATGAAATAAATGGAAAGGGAAACGACGAAGAAGTTTTTTGTAAAGTTTCATCCGCCGCCCTTATGAAAACTGCTAATTACGATCATCTCGACAGGGACGGTTTTGCAAAAGTTGGCAGTCATTTAAAAATAGGAGATGTTGTGATAGGAAAGGAAGGTCAATCCATGGAACTCGGCCCGGATGGAAAACATTTGCCCATCCGCAGAGATAGGTCCACCATCGTTAAAGAGCCTGGAATTGTAGATCGGGTTTGTTATTCAATAGGAAGAGAAGGAAAGGCACAGGTTAGAATCAGAATGAGACAGAATCGAATTACAATCGAGGGAGACAAATATGCGTCTCGGCATGCGCAAAAGGGTACCGTTGGCCGTCTCGTTGCCGAGGAAGATTTGCCTTTTAATCCAGAAACGGGAATGCGGCCTGATATAATAATAAACCCACACGGCTTCGTATCGAGGATGACGATTGGTATGCTCGTGGAAGCACTGGCGGGTAAGGCGTGTGCTCTGAAGGGCTGTTTTTGCAACGCTACACCCTTTAGAAATATCGACACGTCTCGGTTTGAAAACATTCTTTTTAAACACGGGTTTGCTTCAAGTGGCCATGAAACATTTTACGATGGAAGAACGGGACGAAAAATCACAACTCCTTTATTTATGGGTATAGTTACGTACCAAAGATTGCGCCATTTAGTGACGGACAAAATTAATTCAAGATCTCGGGGGAGCAAGCATATCCTGACAGAACAGCCAATGGACGGGCGGGCAAAGGGAGGTGGTCTACGGGTTGGGGAAATGGAACGAGATTGTATTATTTCACATGGCGCTGCATCGGTGTTGCATGAACGGATGTTTTTGAGTTCGGACAAAAAAGAAGTTCCGATCTGCAAACATTGTGGCTTTATATCCGAACCAGCGCATAACCGACAATTTGCCCATGGCATTAGAGGCGCCGAGCCGTATTGTAGGAACTGCAACCTGAACAATACGCATTACAAAAATATGCCGGGAGCACAGAAGTTATTGCAGCAGGAATTGATGGCCGTTCAATGCGGGCTTAGAAATTTTTAGCATGTATTTTATTCATTCAAAATTATACTTTTTTGAGAACACGAAAAGACTACCGTTTTTTTGCCAAAAAAACAATTTAAATTCAAAATTCAAAATTCAAAATTCAAAAAAAAATTCTTTTGTTTTTACAAGACCAAAAAAAAATGCAAATTTTTGTAAAAACTTTAACTGGAAAAACAATTACTCTCGACGTCGAGGTATCTGACACCATTGACAACGTAAAGCAAAAAATTCAGGATAAAGAAGGAGTTCCCCCAGATCAACAGCGTCTTATATTTGCAGGCAAGCAATTAGAAGATGGGAGGACCCTTTCCGATTACAATATACAAAAAGAATCGACGCTTCATCTAGTTTTACGTCTCCGCGGTGGTGTATAATATTAAGATATTATGATACTTCATCGACAAATCCCAGTTCCTGACATTTGTCTGGTAAAATCCAAATGTCCTGTGTTAAAAGATGATCAAGTTCGTTTTCAGTGATGTAACTTTGTTCTGTATAAATTGACTTTACACTGTTCATAATATCGCTTAAATTATCAACTTGTTCTTTCATTTCACTCAGTTTTCCCGAAGTCTGTGATTTGAGTTGATGGATCAACATTCGAGAATTCGGAGTAATATACCTTTTTTTGCCACAGACAGCAATGAGCGACGCCGCCGACGCGACAAAACCGTCTACATATGTATGCACGGGCGTATCCAGAGAGAGTATCAAGTCGCACACATATATAGACGGAAGTAACTCACCACCTAGACTCTGTATATGCAATTTTATCGGTGCTTTAGAACCATAATAAATCTCTGCTATTTTTGACTCCTTGTCCAAGTTTACAAGAGCAGTGGCTAATTTTGCACACGACTCTGTAGTAACGGGTGAGTAAAATCGAATATCAAACGGATCTTTTACAGTCAACGAATCGGGAGTTTTCCCGTTCCCGTTAAAGGAAAGCGTCTTAAAAAAGATACATGCCAAGAGAAGGAGTTTCATCATCTTGTTGTTGTTAAGTTCAAATAATATTTTTATATATAAATGTTATGAATTTTTACTCCGAACACGGGGCGAGGATACACGTCTTTGACGAAATATTTCCTCAGTTGGAAAATTACTTTTTCAAAAAAAGACATTCCGAGGGAGAAGTACAGAACGTGTTGATGAAACCAACGCAAGAAGCACACGATATACTTTATATTTACAGACAGGAAAAAGGTGTCCATCACCCCGCCACCGTGTCAGGCCCCACTGCAGCTGCCATCGAAATGTGGCCGTACGTTTTTGAAAGCAAACAGCTCCCAGTCAAACCTCCCACGAAATGGCAAGTTTTAAAATTCCTTTTTCTCAAAATTACGCTCGAGGCCTATTCTAAATTGTACGAAATTAAATCTTTGGGGGAAATATACTATAGAATCCTGTATCATGAGTTAGCGCATTCCTACAACCAAGATTTGGATATGAAAAGCGCAACTGAAAACAACGATGATATAGCAATAGTTATACTTCGAAACAAAAATATCTTAAATTCTCACACAAAAAAATGGCTCACCCAGTACTTCGTTCGACTAGAACGTCCCGAGCAATATGATAATAACGCACGCACGAAGAAGGGATACATTCAATGTTATAACAACAAAAGCGGAACACCCGAGTACCAAAACGTTTTAGATTACGATTACAAACATGCCAACGTGTCTAGGTGGTTTGGACATAACGAAAGAATGAAGGTCAAGTGGGGAGTTACATTAGACACGTTGGATGAAATGGTTGCAGATGGCGCGTTTAAAAATATAAAGCTTCCATCCTACTACCACAGCGAAGCTGAAAAAATTCAAAATGTGCTAAAAACTACAACACCTCCCCCGGATTTCTACACCGTCGACAGTGATCTCGACGACGATTTCGACGACGATTTCGACATCTTAGAAGACTTTGACGAAAATTTCGGATACAATTTCGACGTCGCACCAAAACCACCGAAACCAAAAACACCCAAACCTAAAAATAAACCTCTCACACCAAGCAACAAACCCAAAACTCCGAAACCGAAACCGACCAAGTCAAAGCCCAATTCACAAGAAATAGCACGCCTCCAACAGGACATGAAGAATCATTTAAAAACGGAGACAATGGTGTCTAATCTATACGGTAAGAAAAATAAAATGGACGTGATCATCAAAATTCTAAAAAAACATTTCGACACAAAGAAATCTGTGTCTGATATTTTAAACGCTAGTATGAATAACGACTGGTCTTTGTGGATTCCAGTGTGGTTAGAAATAACAAAAGAAGAGTCTCACAAAATTATGAATTTAATACGGAAACGTCATGCACAAATAAAAAAAGCGCTCACTAAATAATCCATTCCTTATTAATTCTTTTTTTGGGATTCTGCTATTTTTTCTAAATTCGAACGCAGATCCGCTCTCTGTTGTTCGTTAACGCCGAAGAGATCAGCTAGAAGCCCGTGCGAATCTTCCCTGCTTATATTTCCTTTCTCGAGTTGCATTTTTAACATTATAACTTGCAACATTCTCCCCCTGGTTTCACCCTGGGTTTCTCTTGCTGTGAACGTATAAAAGATTCCTGGATACATTTTCATAAATTTCGCAATTGATAACCCCCCGTTTGTCGTAATTAGGGTGCGAATCATGTCATCATTCAAAGTGGGATTCTGTTGACGAAGACCATCGGCTTGGTCAGCAAGGGCTTTTGCCATAGCGCCGACGGCTTCCGCTGGTATTCCCGCGTGACGCGTGGCGCCCGGGTTGTCTGGCAATGGAATTTCTATTATTTCAGCTCCTTCTTTTTCGGCCTGTTCTTGCATTTTTCTTTTATCGTTAAACAATGCTTGCATCCCAATTTTCGCATCGTTACTACCAATAGTTTCGACTGGAACTTTTTGCATATTTCTCCTCTTTCTGTGTTGTTATTAAACTCATTTACAAAAAAAAAATCTTTTACGAACGTACATTTATTTATTAGACCGGCATTAGACCTTTTTTGAATTCTGAAGCGATTCTTCGGCTTTCTTAAGAAACCCGTCTGGTGGTAGGAAGCCTACAATGGGGAAATAGTAAAGACCATCTTCTTTCTTCTGCAATACTACGGATGTGGGGAGTCCTTTAACCTCGGACGCAATCTTTTTCAATGTTTCATCTTTTCCGATGTGTTCCTTCATTTCTGGACTGGCCTGGATCATCATGATCGGGAATGGAAGTTTATCATCTTTTTCGAGCACTTCAATGGTTTCCGACTTAAACTTTCTGCACCATGGACATCCCGTGCTGTAAAACATGAGTGAAATTACATCACCGTCGTTCATGGAAGCGACGACAGTACTGAGTTTGTCCGCCGTTAATTCCTCGGATTTCTTAGATAAATTTGTTGGTTTAGCGATAATTTGAGCTCCGGCCGTTCTTTCTGAGAGAACGGGCGTTTCTAGTTCGTCACCCAGTTTGAAGAAACTTATCAAAAGAAGACCTATAGTGAAAATTATTCCAAGTGAGACAAAGGCGGCGACCATGCTTGAGAGCGAAGCCGACATTATTTATTTTGTGTTGTTGGTATTACAACATATTTTTCTTTAGTTATTTCAAGATGACTTTTCCCAACGATAGAATAGACATAAATCCAGAATTTTGGGGTCCTCATTTTTGGGGCATGCTCCACGCCATGGCTGATGGTGCTCCTGAAAATCCAACAGAAGACGAACGGAAGGCGTATTTAAGCGTTATAGAAGCATTACCTTACATTTTGCCATGTTCCAAATGCCGGAAAAATTTACAGAAGAACTTTAAAGATGGTTTCAAACCAAGCTATAATAATCAACAAGAACTAGTTTTTTCATTACACAATCTGCATAACGCAGTAAATAAGGATTTAAATAAACCAGAAAAAACTCTTGATTGTTGTCAGAAAAGCTATGTGCCAGAGGTTAGTGTTGCGTTCTGGACTCTTGTGTTTACCCTCATGTTAATCGTGCTTTCAATTGTTCTAATTTCACATTTCGGTGGAAAGTGCAATATTTCAAAATGTCAAAAAATTGCAGAATAATTGCAGAATAATTATATTTTTAGTATTAAACCAAAAATGGATGTAGGCATTAGTATTTTTATTTCCGTTGTCATTCTCAGTTTGTTTATCATTATCATCGTATCCGTGGTTGCAACGCAATCCAAACCTTTTTCTTCATCTAGTCTCTCATCTACCATTCTAAGTTCAAGGGCCCAAAAATGGGAAGGTGTTCGAAATGCAATTGCCCAGTGTAGTTCGCATGGAGCTGAGTTCACTGTTAGTTTTGTTCCACCTAATGTGTGGGTCGGTGGGCTGTATAACGGAGTTCCTCTCACTGGAAGTTACGATATCGATGGAAATCGAATACTATCGAAACCTTTTGGAAATTCCACCGCAAACAAATACACTGGAGTTTGTTGTGACAACGGTAATTTCTCAGAAGTCGAGGTTCCGGGTGAGTGCAACGGAACATTCTATTACAAAGATGTTGATTGTTCTATAGGATTAGAATATGATAACGGAGAATTGTATTATGATCCAACTTCTCGATGCGAAACAGATATGGACGAAGCTGGGTGGAAACGTGAAATAAACAAGTCCTTACAGTGGTGGAGAGAATGTTTTAAAACTGCAACAAACGTTGATGTTCATTTTAGAGTTCTCGGAGAAGAAATTCCCGCAGACGGATATTTACCAGAGGTAAGCTCTGCGACTTTAAGCGGGGAGGACATGGCGAAATACAACATCGGTGATATCCGCGTTTGTGCTTATGACTTTTGGAAGTCTGGTTGTAATCTAAGCAATGTTCTTATGTATGCCTATAAGCACCAGCCTTGCGATTACAACGAACACGGAAATCCGAACTACAATACGTATACGTGTCCAAACGACAACAATTCCGAAAACGGGTATTTGGGAAATATTTACATTAACACCTCTATTTGCTGGAGAAAAGACAACAACACAGACATTTTATTTGATGGAACTACGGACGGAAAATGTGGACATGATCATTTTAGTCTCCTCTTAACTTTTGCACATGAATTGGGGCATTCCATTGGACTAGCACATGATTGTAATTCGGGTACCGGTTCTAGTTATGGTTTTTATCCGTGTGTGGGCGGAGAAAGGGGCATAATGGCTCCATCGATTGATCAATGGGGAACTCTTCCCACGGCCTGCGGTTCCTGGGTGGATTACTACCTAAAAGATATATATTGCGGCGATTCGTGCCCATGTTCTACGCTGGCTTCACATAAATTTGACCCAGGTGCTACCAAAAGAAGAAGAAAAAAATGGACCTCGGAAGAAAAACAAACGGCCTTAACCTTAAAATTGACCGAAACTATTTCAACTCCAGAAATTTGGACGATAACAAAAACCGGAAAATGTGAATTGATTACATTGTAACTCAATTCAATTGCAACCCAACATAACACAATTGAAACTTAAAACACGTTTAAAAAAAAGAAATGTGTTTTTAATAAATGTGTAAATAAATGGAGACCCCAACAATTTCTTTGGAAAATTCCAAGAGGGGATTAACAAATAGGTTCCAAAGGGCCATAAATGTTGCAGAAGGAAATACGACAAAACTAAGATCTGAACGATGGAAACATCGAATTGGCGGTGAACTCTCGTATGCTACTGCTAAAATACACGATAATTTATTACTACAGTGTGTATGTATATGGATAATATCTGCGTTGTTTTTATTTCTTTTAGCACCGCCAATGGTTTGTTATGGAAACGAAAACGACGATTTAGATTCATTCAAATGTAGTTTATCGCGCGTTCTTGGTTGGAGCGCAGTTGCCCCGGTGGCTTTCATTACAATTCCATATATAACTTAACATGAACTTAACCATTCTTTCGTCCAGTTCTCTCTGAAATGGGGAAATGTTGCATGTCTTGAACAGCCAATCTTTCTCTAAGGAAAAAGGCTTTAAATTTATCAAAGTTATATCTTAATTTTTTGTCTTTTGTTTTAAAATTACTTGTCAGCGGAAGCAAAATTTCAATTATTTTCGGAATGAAATTATAGTGTAATAAATAACAATGATGTTGTGAATTGTAACCGATGTTGTTTCCACTTAAAGGTATATAAAAATTATCGTCATACCTTTCACCTTTAATTTTATTATAACCAAGCCAAATCATGTCCCATTCTTCAGGCAATCTTTCTAAGTAATTGTTTAACTTTTCACTAAAATCTGGCAATATTTTGCAATCATCCTCGAACACTAAAAATATACCACCATCATATTCTTCGTAAATTTGTTTGTACAAGTTTACGTGCGAAATCAAACAAGCTATTGACCCATTGTTTGGTCTTGGATTGTAATTCTTATGCAGAACATTGTTCATTTTCATTTCATTTAATTTGGTTTCGCTTAGCAGTTTTTTATCAAAAGCACTAAATCTTCTGCAATCTATACCATGATCTTTAAACTGTGCTTCCATGTATTCTCGTCTTTCGTGCTGTCTATCTAGATTAATAAAATACGACGCAGTTAGTAAACTGTTCAACTTCCTTTCAACTGCAAGTTTCTGCGGGACTTTCACGGTTTTTCTTTTTGTATTATTAATCGACACCATTAAAACTACACTGACCACTACAACTGCAATGAGTAAAAAAATGTAGATCACTAACATATTATTATCTATCAAAATTATATTTTTATGTTTGAATTGCACTCATCATTGGTCCTAAGTTAGCCATCATAGGAGCAACGGCCTTCATAGCGGTCGCTAACATTTGTGGATCGATTTGCATTCCGCCCATTCCGCCCATTCCACCCATTCCGCCCATTTGCGGTAGCATGTTTGGGATTATCCCCATTCCTGGAATTGCTGGTGCATTATTTGGTATTTGCATATCCGGTTCTGGTAACTTTGTTGCTAGGTTGTCGTTGTCGAATTGATTAAAAGACAGGTTGCTTTCTGGTTTTTTCCCCATGTTGTTAGGCGGGACCGTAGGCCTTTTCATAGACCGGGGTCTATTGTGTGGCATTGCTTGTGTATTTGCCTCCTGGCCGAGACCCGAAGGACCCGGTGGATTGCTTCTTACTGGTACACTTGAAGTGGACGTTGTGCCTAAAAATTTCTTTTTTAGACCATAAACAGTCGCACTTCCAAGAAGCAAGAAAACAAGTTGAAGAAAAGGGTTCATACCACTACCGCCGTTTCGCCAATACTTTCTGTAAATTTGTTGTAAGGGCGCGTTGTACGATGACGATTGTCCGTTGATATCAGTACATACTTCTCCAGACCATCCGTTGAGGTTAACGTAACCCCGCCCAAATTTGTTGCATCCCAACTCTAAGCCAGTGCACCCCATTTTCAGAAAATCTTTCATCGTGTTAACGCCACTGGCGATTTCTACGGATTGTTTTACTTGAAACAACCCAAGCTGCAGTGTTTCGTAAGAATCATTCAGAGAAAAGTCTCTACCAGTCACCGCCGTTGTTGGATTCAACATTTGCAGTTGTTTTATTTCGTGTAAGATGGACGCTTTGTCTACATCTAAATTTTGTGTACTTGGCCTTTCTCTGAAAGCTTCAGAATGATCAGAAATATGAGAAAAAACGCTTTTTTCGCGTCTCGCTGCTTTAGGTGTGTGTGGAATCGGGGGGAATTCCATAGGTGGCACTTCCGAACTTTTGAATTGAGATCCTAAAAATCCCGGCGGAAGCGATTCGTTTAAGTTTACGTGAGAAGTTGTTTGTGGCTCAGGCGGAGGTAGTGTCATTTTTCCACTTCCTGATAAGATGAATGAATTTAAGTCATTCTTGAATTCATTTTTTATGACGGGCTCTGGGATTTCCAACACGAGGTTGGGTTCGCTGCTGATGTCTTCTATTTTGTTGGGGTTGTAGGGTTTCTGGTTGAGATCAATTTCTTCGCGATTGCAAAGTTCTTGAAATATTGCCATATCTCTTTGTCCGCTGGTGTTGTCGTCAAACTCATTTCCATTCATCGTAGTTACTTTGTTAATTATTTGCAAAATTTAAATTTAAACGCGCAAGAGTGCATATCCTAGATCTTAGAAAATTTAGAGAAAAAAAAATCTAGACATTTTCTAGACATTTTCTAGACATTTTCCTGACTAGCACGGAGACTGCGGCTGATTAGAAGAACCGGACTTAACGACTACGCTGCCGAGAAAAACATGGACGGGTTGGAAGATTGTTCGTTGTTGAAACACACCAGATCTGCGATGACAGAAAGTCTCTTTGACACGTACTCGATGGACTTTTACGAGAACCCCACAAGGTATGAAGCCATTGAAAACATACTGGTTTCTTCCTGCGGCTCATTTTCAATACGCCGTTTGGCTATGTTTAAATTTGACGAAAACAACCAAATGATTTGGGATGGAAGCGTAGAGCTTGCCGAAAAATTAAGACATGAATCTTATATCTATTTTAAAAAATCCGAAAGAAATCATTTTACGTTCCAAAGTATTGCAAATAATTACGAAGACTGGATCTTGTATTTAACCAACAACAATTTCTACCATAAAAGACAGACTCGTTTTCCAGAGTATTCGTTTTATGTAAAAGAGACAAAAAAAAAAAATCTTTGAGAACATATTGGGGACATATTGGGGACATATTGGGGACATGTTTTTGATGTGTAAATTGATATTTAATTCGTTTCGATACCTAGCTTCGCACCGAGTTTCGTAGTCTTCGTAACGGCGAGAGCAATGAAGAACCACAAGAACGCGAGGAAAACAAGAAGGTAAACGACGAATTGCAAACTTGTGAGACCCTTAAGAGCATCGTGCTTGGAAATATGTTTCTTGTTAGTGTCAGAGGTTGGACCAGTTTCTTTGGCAGCTTGCATGGTATCATACTCAATTTTTTCCTGCATGCTCGAAACTCTCAATCCCTTGCTCATTCTCTTTCCTAAGAAATGAAGCATATCTTTCGCGACAGGCGTGGCTACTTCAAACGAATCCTGTCCTTTGAGCGATTTGGCATCGAGCGTTCCGTCCATTTCGGTGTAATACGGATTGCTCATTCCGGAGAGTAGCACGAACATCCAGTTCAGCGCACCTAGAAGGAGGATAGCGAGGATGGAAATTCCTAAGAAACCTCTGAAAGATACCGTTGTTTTTTGTACTTCGGCCCAGGCCATTAAAGTTTTTTTTCTCTTATCTATTAGAAATATTTTTTTCTAATCTAAAATCAGAAATTAAAAATAATAAGGAAGGACCATTTTTAAAATACACGGGTACAGTTCGTTGTATTCGCTATAAAGTAGGCAAACACGTTGCGTCACATATCACGTGCCAATGTTCGAAATTGCTTTTGGATTGAAATACTATGAACGAAGTTATTGTTACCGAAAGCAGGGAAACCGCTGCTAACTGAGAACGAGACATTCCCCCCTGTCCTCCCACACAACATTTGGAATACGCTGCTGTCAAAAAGACAGTCACCATCAGCGAAGAACAAATAGCACCTAATAAATTTTTTCTCCATGTCGGCATTTGTGTCACTTTTTGTAAATAAGTTTTGCACGAATTGTCAAGAAGAGCAAAATTTTGATTCAATCTTGGAATATCTTTCTTCATTTCTACAAAATACATCAAGGATCCACACGTGATTCCAAGCATTGAAATTATAAAAAAACACAAAAGTAACGACGGGTCCATTTATTTAATATGCAAATTATTTTTTAAATATTATAGATTCTGGATTCCATTGCCCTGTGATAATATTTGCCTGTTGCGTTTTTCGTATTTTGCTTGTGATTTGAATCTATACACTTTGTCGTCCAATATTCTCCTGTACACGGATGGTCTTTTGCGTGCGTCGAAATGCAAATAAGATGATAAACCGGTTTTTCCAAAGGACATCTGAAAGTGATTGTCCAGTACACCCATCCACAACGCCGAAGATAAGATTTTTCTATTCCTACAAACATCCCGTTTGCTTTTTGCCACCTGTTCCATGTCGTATTCGCCATACGGGTCCAGGCTTTCCATGAGTTCATGCGAATAGAGTTGTTCACCCACGTCTTTCATACACATTGTTAAAAACAAGTGGCCCAAAAACCACGATCCAGTTTTGGAAAAATTTATCGTGGATGACAACGTCCCGCTTTTTATTTCAGGCGCTGGATACGTTGATAAGAATTCGTCTGAAAGAGAACCAACGTCGCCAAGAACTAAACTTATTGTTTTGTCTTTGTTGCATGTGAACAAAACATTTTCAAGTTTTAGATCTGAGTAAAATCTGTTTTCTTTTTTATATAGACAGACAAAACTTTTTCTCACGGATTCTACTATTCTAAAAACTAAATTTGTGTAGTGCTTCTTACTTTGAATGTTTGTTTGGATGATTTCTTTAAGATCGAGAAGAGAGCCCGTCGCTTTTGGCATAATGATATAGAAATGTTCCTTTACTGGCTTGTTAATTACCCTTGCATACACTAAAGGACATGTTCTACAGATTCCATCATCTTGACAATCATCTTGAATATCTCGCAAGATTTTCCTTTCTTCTTTGTATTCGTTCCATTCTAACTCCTTGACAATTAACGTCACCGTGATCTTGCCGTCGACAGCACCTTGAAATTCGTATACATTTGAATTTCCATCATAAATTTGCTTTTTTTTACGAAAGATTGTGATTTGATTGCGCAATCTAATTTCTAATAAATTTTCGGATTTCATAAATGCCATTCCGGCGTTTTTACGAAAAACGCTTCGAAGAAACGTGTTCTCGAAAGTAGATTCTGTGATTTTATGACACAAATCGTTGAAGAGTTTTTCGTTCACCTTGATCGGTGCCATTTCCGGGACTAAATTAATATTTAGTATATACAAATATTTTGTCACAATGGAAACTTTTGTCATAAATCTTGAGAAAAGGTCAGATAGGCTAAACAACTTTCTACATAATTTTCCAGGAACCGCAAACAAGAAGCAAATAAGAATATTTAAGGGTGTAGATGGTAAAGTGTTACAAACAGCGTCGCGCGATGCCTTAGAGCTATACAACCATCTAAATAAAAAATTGGAAGCGCGGGGCAAAAGCTTCAAAATTAACAAGGGTGAAATCGGATGTCTTTTAAGTCACGCGCTTTTATGGAAGAAGATAAGGGACGAACATATTACACAAGCGGCAATTTTTGAAGACGACGCGTTATTTTCTGAATTGTACGTACAACAATATCCCAAAGTTTTGGATGAATTTGAAGCAATCCCGGGAGGGCTGGTTCTTTACACAGGTGGCAGGAAAGAGCCAAGGTCGTCCGTAAATACTGTAAAGGTTTCCAGTAATGTAGTAAAACACAAAAAAATGAATTCTTCCAACAAACAAGATCTAGATCGTTGGCTGCATGCATATGTAATTACGAGTAAAGGAGCCGGGGTTATGTTAAAAATGCTGGAAGACGAATACGACGGAACCCTGGGCGTAGACCACGCCGTCGTGTATAAGCTAGATTCTCTAAACAACGCACTGAGTGCCGATCCACTTATATGTTTCTCGATTCCGCAGGGCGACAGCGACATCAGGAATTGGGGACCCCGGTTTTGTAAATTTTCTCTGTAATTATAAAGGAAACATGATGATGTTTTGGCAAGAAATTGGAAATTACCTTTCCACCAAAAAAGGGGGCATGCCGCGCTGGTTATGGATTTGTATTATTATGGTGTCGTTACTGGCTACAATAATTCCCGGAATTTTGCATTTCGTGTACAATATGTTTTCGGAAAAAGATGAAAAACCCACAGTTGCAAGTCCTCCTTCTTCTTCTGGCAATACATACGATGTTTCGGTTACATGGGAAGAAAGGCAAACTTTCTGGAATATTACCGGCAGCGACGCGTCCGGTAATATCCTGACCACGAGATTTCCCACTCTCATTGTTAAAAAAGGAGATTCAATACGGTTTACACCCACAACTGCTCAGCAATTTTGCATTTTAAATAGTAGAGAATGCTGGTATGTTGGTGGCGCTGCCGAGAAAGTTACAGTGGTAAACTGCGACCCCGTAGGCGTGGACTATATTATTGGTGATACAAATTGTGTCAACCATGAAGATTCAGATTCAGTTTTAGTACCATTAACTCTGAAGTTTAACGAAGCAAGAAATTATTTCTATTCTGACGATTCCGGGGTAAACAGAGGAATTATAGTTGTGTTGGCGGATTATATCACTGCTAAGAAAGATTTATCTGAATCTGAATATGACACATTCAATAGGAACGTGAAAAACTTAGGAAGAGACAAGGCTACACAAGACCTTTTGAGAAGACGCGGTCTTAAAGGTTCTTAAAAATTCGTCTAAAATCATCGTCTTTTCATATCAATGATTGCATTTGTTAATTTTTGAACATGAGATTGCAATTTTGATATTTTGTTCGACATAATAAGCAAAATCCACATTAATATAAAACAAAATATACACTCCACAGCAAACCTTATATCTTCATTTTTCATTCTAATCACAAATTCCTGCTTTGCAGGATCCGTGCTCTCTTGGGTCGTCGTCGTCGATGTTAATTTCTTTTTGTAATTAGGAGCCATGAGATTTACGGGCGTTATTTGCTGCGGATGTTGTACATTTCGTGCCGTTGAGATCGTCTTCGGTATAACAGACGTGGCGTTTGGGTTTGGTGTTTGGTTTCTGATCTTTTCTTTTTGCGGGGAAATTTGAAACGCAGTAGCAAGTCTTACCATTTTTTTGCAGTCTCGTTTAACTTCGTTATTATAAGAACACTATTATTTTATTGGTTTATTAAAATGAACTTGGTATATTTAACTCTGGTGGTTTTAGGAATAATTGCTTCGATTTCCTTTCTATCCATGTTAGCCGGACATGGCACATCTGAACGAACAAAAAACGTGTGTATTCATCTCATTGAACAATCTGGGAAGTTGGTAGCGTCGTCGAAACAGGATTCGAATCCACTCTTTGCGGTTATCGACGCAACCGCCGCGGTTGTAAATGCAGAGGCAGCATCCATGTTTTCATCGGATGAAAATATAAATAATGTTTTAAATGTGAGTACATATGAAATTCTTGAAGATGCAAAAAATCAACAAAAGGACGCAATAAAAATGCTTGGTTTGGAGTATCCGTCACTTTTGCCCGATCAAGATTCTAGTTTGGCGGCTGGGTGGTCCTAGGCTTCGAATTGGTAATTTCTAATGATTTGTTTGAAGAGACAAACTTTCAAATCGCTGTAAGGATATTTTTTGGGCCGCACTTTCGTTTGCAAGAGGTGCCAAGAATTCAAATCTCTTACTTTCCTCTTTCTTTATTTTTTGGGGTCGAAATGAATGATGAACCACAACAGAATTCAACACCATTGCATATTCTATATCTCGGTTGTTTTGGTTATTTTTATGATACCTAAAAGACAAGAATTGTTCGTCATCTTTGTTTTTATGAGAAAGAAACCATTGAACAATTTCTTTGAAATGTTTCCCCTTTGCACAGAACATATTTATACTTACGCGTTGCGGAACTTTCCAGGTATATACTTCATCTAATTCAAAACTCGATGGATTGGCCAGAAATTCGTCAAACACCCAATCCGCACAATCCTTTTTTCGATACCAATCTGATAAGACGCCACCCCTTTTGGCCCATTTTGCCGTAGCGTGCGAACTTCCCCATGCAGCATCTTTTATTTTTTGGCCTACTTTTGTGCACCTTTTTGTATCAATATTGATCATTCCTTTTTGTAATTGAACCCACGCGGCTGCGTCGTTGTTCACAATGTTTGGATATACGAGTCCAACTGTTTCTTTGGATTTTGTGTAATTCACAAGATGGATTAGATTTTTTATGTATACGATATCATCGTCGCATTTAATTAAAATATCATCATCTTTGCAATTTGTCAAATAGTATTCGTACGCCAGATTCCACCTATGTGCATAACCCGACCCCTGGTCCATCCGCTTATCTCTCATAACTTTGACGCCGTTTCCCTCTAAAGTGTTTAAATAATCTCTATTGTCCTCGTTTTTCCCACACATATCCCACAAATGAACCTCACTAAGCGTGTTGTTTTCAAGTTCTTTTCGTAGGTATCTAATAAGAATCTTCATATACTCTTGTCTACCAGCGAAAACAAACAAAATAGTTTTGTGACTTTGAGACAAATTCACGGGCGAAAACTCGTTTAGCAACATGTAAACAGTTTGTTAAACTAAGGCAACAAAAAAAACAAGAACGCGCTGCGGCTATTTATTTTTCATTTTTTTTTCTAGTCAAATAAAAAGGGAGTGGTGATGGATTATTTAAATTTTTTAAAAGAATACCCAGCATATTCTAAAGGCGACATTAGATATTACAATACTTTTTCTAGTCACAAACGTCTTTTTGAATACAAAAGCGTTACCGACACCGAAATTACAGCCCCGTCTAAAAATCTACACAAATTAAAAAAACCACCAGAAGTGCCCTGCGTTCATAAAAAAAATGGCTAATTGGACGTTTTTTTTTCTTGTGTATATATAAGTGAAAAAAAAACTATCCTACCATGGCCTCTGCTGGTGGTGGAACAATCAATCTTGCCGCGACCGGAACTGCCAATTATGCTCTCGAACTTCCAGCTTCTAGCCCCGACGCCCACACGGCCTTCCGCCGTACGTTTAAAAAGCTCACGCACTTCGCCCTCGAGACGCTTGCGTGTGATTCGTTCACCGTAACGTCTGGTTCTTACACCAACGTCGACATTCCCCGCGTCGGTGATGTCGTGTACGCTTTGTACATCCAACTCGCTCTTCCCGGTCTTGCTAACGTTATCCAGCCCACCGTCGCCTCGAGCAACGCCCCCACGACGGGCCAGTACTACGAGGTTGTTCACGACGTCGCCCAAAAGACGGCCATCAACGCCATGGGCGGCAACGCCATCGTCGACCCCACGGCGGCGACCTCCGTTTTCCCTTACGCCTGCACGCCCCGCTGGGCGCCGGCGCTCGCCCTCATCAAATCCGTCCAGCTGATCGTCGGTTCTTCCGTCGTTGACACTCTCTCCACGGTTGTCATGTCGATCTGGAAGGAGCTCACGGACGCGTGGGTCTGGAAGGAGTGCTGGGGTGATTTCGACTCGGTCGAGGAATCGATCAACATGTCGAAGAAGATGCAACTGTACTACGTCGACCTCCCCTTCGCTTTCTTCCTTTCGCCCCCCGGCGAAAAGGGTGGCAACGCTCTTTCGCTCATCACGCTCTCGTTCCACTCCGTGCGCCTCGCGATCCAGCCCCAATCTTTGACGTCGGCTGTCGCCGCGTACGCCGACGGTTCATCCACCACGGCTCTCGTCGACAGCGACGGCACCGATGACCAGGCGCACAAGGTCACGACCGTCGTCCGCGCCGGCCAGTCGGTCGACGTCGCCGCGTCGCAGTCCACGGGCCTCACGGGTGGCCGCCTTGCTCTCTTCACGTCGTCAACGACGTCGGTGTCGAACTTGAATTTCTCGGACATGAAGTGGCAGGTCCTCGTTTCATTCGCCTACCTCTCGGACGACGAGCGCGTTCTGTACTCGGATGCCTCGTTCGAGACTGTCATCACGTGCTGGGACACGCAGGAGACGCAGTACTCCTCGTCGTCGATGGGCACGATCGACATCTCACTGCCCTTCGCGCACCCCACGGCGGCGATCTTCGTTGTCGCTCAGTCGCAGCACAACCTCGTCGCCTCGACGACCCAGGGCGCCTACTCGGCCATGACCCAGCACCGCAATGGCCACTTCGACTGGGGGGGCATCACGGAGCCCGTCACCGGCCTGCCCATGCCAGCGATTCTCGCCGCCTCGATCGAGCTCAACTCCCTGCGCCTCAACTCGGGCGGCCCCGCCACGATCGGCGCGAACATGCTCCACGAGTCATACCAGCGCAAGCTCATGATGATGCAGCACCTGCAGCACCCCCCGGCGCACACCAAGGCTTCGGGTGCTGGCCGCAAATTTGTCTACTGCTTCTCCTTCTCGCTCGCGCCCCTTGGTCCCGATCCTCTCCAGGCCGTCGGATTCGCCAACCTTGCGCGCATCGATTCCACGAAGATCAAGCTCCAGCTCGACGACCAGCTCTTCGCGAACAACGCCGCCAACGGCGGCGAGAACCTCTCATCCAACAGAGTCTCCATTTTCGTCCTCGCCTACTCGTACAACATCTTCCGCTACATTATGGGCTTGGGCGGCAAGGCGTTGGTGTAAAAAGTAAATTTAACAAAGTTCAAAATAGATTTAAGAATTTAAAGAAAACCTATCTCAAGAACCGTAGCTAGGGGTATATAAATGAAAATACCGATTTTTTTTGCTAATCGATTCAATTTTAAAAAAAGTAATCGACCTAATTCTAAATTCTAAATTCTACTAAATTCTAAATTCTAAATTCTACTAAATTCTAAATTCTAAATTCTAGCGTCTCCTTGAAAAATTTCCATTAAAATCTTCAATCGTCAACACGCAAAGATCGTGCACCCTTGACAGAAGATCCATGTCGAAATAGACGTTATTTTGGCGGATTATTACTTTGATTGGATCAAAGCATTCAATAAATTGTCGTTTTGCGTGGCGAATGTTATCTTCGATGCTTGTTCCGGTGCCGTTGTGAACATATGTTATAAATAAGAATCGGATTTGTGAAATCTGTGATAATTCGAGGGGCCACTCGCACGAATGTTCACACGCATCAATTAAGTTGGTTACGATGTCACCCACATCTGTCAATATAATTTCGAAAACTTCGTCGCCCTGAATGTCGTCGACGGGGGGTCCTCCGTCGGTACCAGTGCTAAAAATCTGACCTTGAAAGCCGCAAATTCGTTTCAGTCGAGTTGTTTCGATCTGATCGATTTCGTCGCGCGTTATTGGGTTTAGTAATTTTCCGCTTTTTTTCATATAATCTAATAGAGATGGTGCGTCGAAAATATATAAATGCCCACTTTTCGACACGAGTCTGAATCGTTTGTCGACGTTTGAAATCGGCTCCAGGGTTATTGGATCTCTGGAGTTTTTGGGTTTGTGTTCTAATGCCGAATTCACTTTTTGCCAAATTTTTTTAAATTTTGCAATTTTTCTTTTTTGTGCACGCGTTATGACTCGCGTCTTCATCATTATTAATTACAAATTTAAAATTGTTGCAACAATTATACAACGACAATTTGAATGATTCGGGTTCTGAAGCCTTCTTAAAACAAATCTAAGTTGCGCGCTCAATACGAATTTCTGGAGAACCCCCAAATGTGTGACCAGGATCCGTGAGGTACATGCGCTTATGTTCAGTTTCGAACACCTAGATTTTTTTTTTCTAGATTTTTTCTCCAAACGTTTTCGCCAAAATTGGAAATATCCAGAGTGAAGAATAAGAAGAAAAAGTCAAGATTTAAAATATCATATCTATTATTTTTTTTGAAGCGCTCATGAACTTTTCAAAATTTATTTTTTTTTGGCAGAAAATGGTATTCTCTGCGTGTTCTCAAAAAAGGTCCCCGCAAGCGCGAGCGCCGCGAATTGTTCGCTCCGCTGAAAGGGGCGAAGAAGATGAAAGTATACCAGGACGCTCTCAATATTTTAAATACGGTCGATACATTTATTAAACTCAAAAATACCATGGTCGTTACAGCAATGCAATTAAAAAGAGAAAAATTGGAACATAAAATTGGAGAGGAATAAAATATTTTATTCGTCGGAAATTCATGTTCATTTGATTTAGCACGACAAAAAAAGCACCATGTTATCTGTGTGGTTCCTCTTGATGGTTGGTAAAATCTACGTAAGTTTGGACGATAAACATAATAGAGACAAGCAAGTCGATGGCAAAAATAAAACGTGTTTCCACGTCATCATAAATCATTACCTTATCTTTCAATTTTAAAAGTATTAAACGTATTAAAAAATACAGAAATGTTAAACACACATAAAAAGAGAAAAACGTGCAGATTTACAATAAGAAACGAAGAAGACGAGGAGGATGAAGATGCTTCAGCGGACAAGGACCTTCTCAATACGGTTGACAACAAAATCTTTTTTTACTGCAATGTTACGAAAAAAACAATTTTAAAATTGGTTGAAAGTTTAAAAAAGGCAACGGATTTTGCTTTAAAAAACGAGAAAGATGAAGTTTGTTTATATATTCATAGCTCCGGGGGCGATGCGTTTGCCGGGTTGTCTGGACTGATGCATATAGAACAAAACAAAGTAGACGTCGTATGCATCGTCGACGGGTTCGTAGCTTCCGCCGCGACGTTTCTTTTACTCGGGGCGAAAAAACGCTTGGGCACGAAATATAGCAACATCTTAATTCATCAAATCACAACTGGATTTTGGGGGAAATATTCGGATATGGTTGACGAAATGCAAAATTCCAACAACCTCATGACGTGTATCAAACACCTTTACAAAGAAAAGACGAATATCGGTGAAAATCTGGATTCTATAATTACAAAAGAGATTAACATCACAGCAGAAAACGCGTTACGCTGGGGCTTATTGACTAGTTTAATATAAAAATATAAAGAAAACAGAAATTTAGGTTTGTGTAGACACGGATTTGTTTGGAAGGTTTGTAATAAGACCACTCTTTACGAACTTATCTACCTCGCTTCCCCCCTTCGCGACCAAATCTATTCGTTGATCCGACGTGAATTGCCACGTCAAAACAGGGGTCCCGGGTACGCTTTCGGGTGATTCTAATTTTAACGTCACTATATGTTCTCTGTGCTCACGTTGGGACTTATCTAGCATTCGCAAAAGAACGCTGATTAACCTGTCGTAGTAGGACCAGGGCTCGTCCGAGCCTATATGTTTTATTCGCTCCTGAGAACAACATAAAAACCCAAGCGTACTTCTCGGATCACACTTTCCAGCCTTTCCTGCAATTGGGAAATGATTTACGACACCGCCGTCCACCAGCACCTTTTCGTCTAATCGCTGCGGCGAAAAGATGATCGGTATAGCCATGCTCGCGGCGATGGCTTCGCACACTTTTGTTTTTGGAGTAGTTGCTCCGCTCATTACAAACTCTTCTCCGTTCTGATTAATATCACTCGCAATAATTATGATTCGCAGCCCGCTCCACGCACATAGTTGTTCAAAGGTGCAGTCACTTATGCCGGTTTTTTCGTATATAAAATTGTTAAAGTATTTTGTAATTTCCTTTCCATCGTTTAGACCATAAGTGCCCATCAGAGACAAAACCGACCATTGTACCATTTGTTCGTAATCGACCGTAAGCATATCATCTACGAATTCTTTCGGGGGTATTCTACATGCCACGTAAACCGCCGCCATTGACCCTATCGATGTCCCGCGAACTTCTTCTAATGTTCTATTTGGACTATAAAAATCAAAATTTTTAAACGTTTCGTGCAGCCGCAACATGGCGCCCGCTAGCATGGGACCTCCGCGCAACCCACCTCCGCTAAATACGACGGTCTTTATTTCGTTGCATGAAACCCCGTGTTGCTGAATCATGCGTGTTCTTACTTTGAGTGCAGATATTTTAGAATTCCAAAGTAACGCAAAGAAACTTCTCCTGGCGTTCATTTATCATGCTATTTATCATTGAACTTTTTTTTATTTTTTTAGGGAATTAAAAACTTCCATTGGTCTTATATTTTCTTGAAGATTTTGGAGAGTTCTCAATATAACATACTTTGAATTGGCCGAGTCTTTATCTTCTCTTCTCATCTTCGGGTTGAGGGTTATATTAGCTGCCTCTTGGCTGATTACACATTCGTACACACCATCTTTCTTCTGCGAGAAATGTTCGAACTTCCATAGAATTTTAGGAATCGCATCTTCCAAGATCTCAAAACCAGGAGATCCGCAGCGGAGAAGGTTGTCGCTTGTAGACCAAGACAAGTCAATAGTTGTCTGGGTAGTCGGCTTGTATTTGAAGTACCTCATCAACCGCCCGACCCCAACGCTATCCAAAGATGGCGCTAGGATGATTCCGTCGTATTTGCCACGTAATGCCTTATCGTGTTCAAAAGATTCGAAAGATTCAAATATATGCCCCGAGGCTTCGCTATCGTAAAAATCTTTTATAAACAACTTGAAGCCATTTTTGTTTTTGATGTGGGGAAGGGTGGATTCTCCCATTTTCAATCGTTCCCTGAGTGGAAGCGAAGCGCAAGAAACTCCATTCACCGTTACAACATCAAATACGATAAAATCTTTTCCTACTAATTCCCCGTCAAAAATCGTTCCCATGTAAACATCGGAGGATGTAGACGTGAAGGGGGACTTGTTGCATTTCCCGTTTCGTTGCATGAAAACGGAAAAATCTTTCTCATCGTTTTCTGTAAATCCGAAGAGCAGAATTTGTCGAACACCATCGTTTTTGTACGTTATCAAATATTCGGTATTTTTTAATGTTTTCAAGTCAGTCCTCATCAGAGAAGAGGGGGTCGGTAGAGGAATCATCCTCCTCTTTCCAAGATAAAACTGCCATAATTGGAATATCAATTTCCTCGCTTCGTCTTCTAGTTTCATTTTTTTCCTGGAAAAAACAATTCAATTTCAGTTTCAATTTAGCGGCGACATTTTAGTAACGTTTAGTAACGTTTGGTGCCGATGTAATGTAGATGTAAGACTAAAAAAAAGAATTACATGTAATAGGTCTCTATGGACCCCGGGCTCGTGATTTACATCATGTTCCTCGGAATTTTCGGGTGTTTTCCCACCCGACTTCTAAGCTGAATTAAATCTAAATTAGCCTCGATTTTTACGTACTAGTTTACGTTTGTAGCGTGTTTTGAAAAATATACTCAAAGAAAAATGGGATTCTTTTCGAGCACTAAACTCGGTCACGCAGAATTCAATATTGCAAAAGTACCCGACGGTGTCGTTTTAGAAAAAATTAAAGATAGCACTTCCCCGAAACACGAAGGAGGTGGGGACGGGAGTGACGACGATGAAGATCGAAAGCCATTTACTGAAGATTTTATGAAAATCTTTGGTTTATGCGCAAATATGAACAAGTTAAAGGAACAAGTTGATGTTTCACAAAAAATACAATCCTTGGAAAATGTTATCTACGTTTCTTTGCTTTTAAATACATCCTTATGGATCATGTCGGGAATGATTTTCTACGCGGCTCATCTTTAAAACATTACTACATATTATACATATCGTTTTTTTGGCCCTCCTCGTGATCGTTTGGTTTCAGTTTCAGTTGATCGTTTGGTTTCAGTTTCAGTTTCAGTTTCGTTTCAGTTTCAGTTTCAGTTTCAGTTTCAGTTTCAGTTTCAGTTTCAGTTTACTTCTTCGGTTTGCGGTTTGTCGTCCCCCAAACGGGCAAAAAATAATTTTGATAATTCTATATTTGATAATTCTATATTTAATAATTCTATATTTGATAATTCTATATTTAATAATTCTATATTTAATAATTCTATATTTAATAATTCTAACAATTCGAATCTCCTCCTACAGAAGCCACTGGCTGTGGTTGTCGGTCCACGACTGCGTGTAAAAGGGCGCGTTCCCAAAATCCGAGGAGAATTGGGTTACTTTATTTCCCGGGGGGGCATCCGTGTAATGGTTAGATTCTGATGGTGTAACCAAGAGGTCACCATTCATTATACCAACGTTGACCACCATTTTCGGATTGAAGACCGTTTGCCCCGAATTAGAACAAAAGCACTGTTGCTTCTCTACATCAACGAGGGGTTTGGCTCTACAAGACCAGCTTCCCGCAACTTCCGCAGCAACTTCCTCAGCGCATGTTTTATCATTCTGGCATGAGCCGTCTTGCCATTTACAGCTGCGCGAGACGCTGCCTTCTTGTACTTTGCTGCTTTCGCAGGCATCAATTCCGACCTCGTTGCATGATCCTGTTACGATCCGGTCGTTGCAACTAAAATAACCAACGTCGCCATATCTGGCAAACCCCGTCGTGATATCAGCACTATGTTGTTCGTGGTGCCACGCACACGACGGGTCCCCGTTGCAGGTTTGGATTGCATCACCCGGGGCTTTTCCTTCTACCAGTTCCATACAATGATCATCTAATCCAAACGGAGCCGAAATGCTTTGTCCGTGTCGTAGATCAGGTATTCCCTTTACTTCCTTTATCATGATTACTTCGTTGATAATTGTGCCAGATGCGTCCTCATCGGTTTCCTTTTTTGTTACCTCATTTGCATCATCATTAAATTCAAGTTCAAACAATATAGACTCCTTGGTCTCACTTGGAACGAGACCCTTTGTATTGACGTTTTTCAACAGCCAACAGCCGTGCGAATCGGTTTCAGAACCCTCAGGGTCTGTCTTTGGATATCCTCTAATAAGCAACCCCTCGCAGTCGTAATCCGCGTTACAGACCTCTTTGCACTTTTTGGTAGTAATGTCTATATGTGTATTTGACTTTGTTAATCCGTCTTTATAGTTCTCGGTGTCTGTTAGGTCCTCTAGATTATACTCATCCATAGTTTGGGCAAAGCCATGGTCGGGATCTATAAAGCCTGATCGACACCATGTAAGTCCGTCAGCTTCAGTGCATATCATGTTTGGACTTTCGTAAGAATTGTATGTAATGTTTGTTCTAAGACTCTGCACAGTTCTATCACGTTCAATTACATCTTCCTCACTTGGTGTCGGTGAACCAGTTTGGTTGGAAGTTGGGTAAAATCCACCATCGTAGTGAATGTGGGTGAATGCTTCTTTGTTGTTCAGGCTTCCACCTTTGCTTTTTTTAACTTCTTTGCTTGTTGCGTTTTCGTACTTTCTTATTTCATATTGGTATTTTAAAAGAGGATCGGACCATTGAAGATAATTATACGTATATGGTTCAATGAATTCTTGGTATTTTGCTGCGACGTCCTCTCGTAGCGTGTTCTCTGGAAGATCAAGAGAGTTCCAGTCGGTGTCGTCGGTGTCGTCGCTGTCGGTAACCGTGAAGACGGGGTCCTTTCGCAGCATATCGCGCTTTACCGACAGCGCAACGTTGTTTTGAGCGTCGTGCCCAAGTAAAACGTCGATTCTTGCCTCCGTTAAACGAAGATTCTTGAGATCCTGGTCAGTTTGGTCAGTTTGGTCAGTTTGGAGGTCCCCTATGGTTTCGCTGTACGGAAAATAAACCAACACTTTCCCGCTGCCATCCAATTTTGTTTCAAATCCATGATACACGGTGTCCATTTCGTCGCAATATTGACCGTCGTATGTTTCTCCCTGTGTGGAACACGTGGATTGGTCTAGTTCCACGGTTACGTCCGTACAGTTGCCCAAGCCCCGGGGGAAACAAACGGGCTTCTTGTGTATGGGTAACATGTTAGGAGAATGCAAATGTTTTTCGGCACCACATTTGTATCCATAGTCGACATCTTCAATCTTGCAATCGGCATCATCCTCGCATGGAATTAAGATTCCGGCTGCAACACCATACTCGGGTGGAATATCACAAGTCCGTGTGGCAACCCTGTCCAGATATTTAGTTTCTCGATATATGTCGTCACATTCTCCACCTCGATAATCGCCAATATCTGTTTTTTTGGCTTTTGGCCAAGGACGGTTTTTATCTGCGGACCACCTAAACTCCGTGGCGAAATTGGCCGCATTTTCCGTTTGCGTGTTGGGATCATACTCGTTTCCTTGATTGTAGAAGAGGGGACCGGCGTCAAGATAATTATGCGTCACGGCGCCGAAATAAATTTTTCCATCTTCCTCGTATAATTGACCACACGCGCCGTACGATTCTGATTTACACATTCCGGTCGTTCCGGTACCGCAATCGTCGTCGGTGCTACACGAAGTTCCATCGCTACATGTTTTCTCGACGGGGTCTCCGTTAGAAAAAGATTCGCCGTTGTGGCACACTAAGCAAAGTTGTTTTGTGCCTTCTAGATAAGCGCCATCGACTTGTTGCGAAGGACACGTTAGTCCGTTATGTTTAGAAGAAGACGAAGGGCTCGGCTTTAGCTCGTTGTTCCAATGTCTATATTCGTTGCCCGTTGAAAGCACTCTCCGTTTGTCATAATTAGAACTTGATACGTTGTTGTGGATTACAAATTCCGCTAGCGGCGAAGAAATCAATTCATTGGGATTTAGAATTTGTGTAATATGTTGTTCGTGATTACCCAAATCCACATGAACATCCCCGTTTCGAGTGACGCTACCTCCGTCGGCCTCAAGTGTTGTACAGTGACCCCCGTCCGTCCAAGCCGGGCGTGTTGTAATTTCTTCAATATATGGCGCTGGAAAAACGTCTGTCTGAGCAACGTTGTGACCGTTCGCCGTATCTCTGACTAGAGTTTTACCCTTATCTACCATGCAATACGCGTCCGGGTCGGGGTCGCATTGCCAATGGCCCAGTTGCCGACCCCTCATCAAATCATAACTGTTATATACACATGACATGCAATCTTCTGATTTACACGCCGTTTCACAGGCCTCTAACGAAACATATTTCCCCAAATGCCCGTCCTCATCCTCGTAACTATGGACCAGCCGTATTGGCACGGTCCGGCCCAGGAGTCGTGTCGGCTGCACTGCCAGTTGCACTGCCAGTTGGCCCCGAAGAAGATTGTCGATCTCATTCTTTCCCATGTACTCGCATGTCTCCCCACCGTCACAGTCGACGTCTTCGTTGCACAGCTCTTTGGTACCAGAACACAGTTTTCTATAAATAGCATTAATCAAATCAGCGGAGTTGGTTTTCCGCACGGCTTTAAGATCCCTGAGGCGTTGTTGGGATTTAGTGGGGTTGTGTTTATCGGTACCGGATGGTGTGGGGATATACCTGGGGTCCTTTGTCCTACTCTGTATGTTCTCGTCGCGCTTCGGTTGCCACACGTCGAGTAGAGTTTTCTTTGTGTTATTGTTATTGGGACCATGTGAATAATAAATATCCCCATATTCTTTAAAATGTCTATTTAAATCAGTGTAATTGAAGGGACAGTTGTTTTTGTTCATGTCTAAAATATCTTTGAGCGGTGGGACCGTCGAAAAATCTACAAAATCTTTATAATCTTTCCCGAGGTCACACGGGTAAGCGACCCCCCCGTCCTGGTACTCTAACTTCCCGCCGATTGTGTTTCCAAGCAAATCGACTTTCCCAACCTCATCAATCGGAAAGTCGCAAAAGTTCGTACATATAGACGTGCTAAAATTCAAATCCCTATCGCCCGGGTTGTCGTCGGGTCCGAATTCGGCCCGAATCCATTTTATTTCATTCCGCTCCTCATCTTCAACCGAGCGTGTCAGTGTGGGAATCTCCTTTTTTGTGTAATCGCGTCCCTGAACAAAGTCGGCGCCGGGGTCGTTGAGCTCATAATCTCGCGTAAAATAATGGCCCTTTACCACAGGAGTATCATCATGAGTATCTAGAAGTCCAAAGTTGCACGAACCGCCAGGTTTTGTGATGATGACATCACTGGTTCTCTTCACGCCCGACTCGTAATGGTTTCGGAGATGTTCGCTATAGAGGGGGTTTTCCCAATGACAGTCGGCTCCGTGACAGTCCCAACCAAAGACATCTTCTAAATACTTGCAATTAAATCCTTTTCCCGTGGGGTGGTTTTCCCCTTCGGCATATTTGAAATTTGGATCCGTTAACATTACGCAGGCTCCATAATCGGCCGGAGCCGGAGCCCCTTCATCGCCAAGGAGCATGGTCGGGTCCGATATCCGTAAACCCCAAGGTGACCAAGGCAGATCGGGCAGATCGGGCAGAACGAATTCGTCACCGTCCTCTCTGCACCAGCCTTGGTCAACACTTCCAATAAACGTCACACACTTATCACAATTTCCAGAGCAGTCTGCCGACGCAGTACAATAATTGTTGCAAGAACCGTTCCCGCCACCGCCGCCACCGCCGCCCCCGCCCCCGCCGCCCGGATCGTCGACTTCGGACTCGGACTCGGAGTCGCCGGACGGATTTCGCACAATTCGTTGCTTGCAGTCATAATCGGTTTCGCAATGAAGGCTCGGGTTGAGTTCACAGCCCTTTCTTGAAGATCCCCGATGAAAGGGGGTCGGGTGATCCGTGTCTAACCCGAGTCCCTGAAAATGACCATCCCCGTTCTTAACATTCGGGTTTATGCCCCACCCCACATTATTTGCGTCGCCAACGTGGTAAGGTCCGATGTATCTACCGCACATGTCATAAGAGTCCCCGGGATGAAGAAGATCATCACCGGGACCAGCGGGGAAATGAATTCCCTCTCCACATGGAAACGAAAACTGATCGTTTCCACCACCCCTGTAGTTTGAGATTTGCCTAAACTCCCCAAGTTGATTTGCTTTCAGTGGAAGCCCCGATTGGAAGTTTAAGGTTGTGAGTTCGAGCAACGCGTCGTCGTTGTGATACTCACAGAACAAATTCTTAGGTGCGGCCATATCACCATCCATATAATCATCATACTTACACTTTACGCCGGTCCCAAAATCTTCGAATGGCACCGTATGATACCCGGGCTTATTCCACGTAAAGTCGTCATAATAAACCGGAAAGCCACCATCGGGAAAGAACGTTTCCCATTCAGTACCCCGGCAGCACAAATACGCGTGGTTCGATTCGCAATAACCATTCCCAAGGCCTCCATGATAAGAATCTTGTGACCAGAATCCACCAAACTCGCAATCGGTATCCTCAGAACAGGGCGTAGAGGGCTTGTTGGAACAAGACTTGGAAAGCAGGTGCTCCGTTAAATCGGGAAACAATATGCGTTCGTTGGTGTCCCACATTTCTTTGAACCAATCGCACGTGTGCTGCTCGCCCCTAAAGACCATACAATCTGGCTTTAGATCCCCATTCTCCTCAAAGCAAAGGTCTTGTATTGCCGCACACTTCCCCATCTCAACTTTACTTTGCTGTTCGGGTGGGAGGTGCATCTCGCTAACGTCGCAACAAGTTGCATCTGGACGATCGCTGTCACAAACCTTCTTGTATTCGTCTTTAAATACGAGATTAGGATCCTGATTCCAGGCCTTTCCAATGAAATTCGGATGTTCCTTCCACCCGGATTTAAACTCCTTTTCGATACACATAGTACCAGCACAGCCGTAGGCCGATGTGTAGCCATCCCCATCGGCTACAGCTTGGACTTCGGCACAATCTCCGGGTTTTCGCGTGTCGTTCGGATCTCCAACCCACCCGCCGTAATTAGACGGCCAATTCAGGGTTGTGTGGAATTCCCCACGTCCATCCGATACTCCAAGATTAACTGGGTTCAAGGCATAGCCGATACCGTTTGTTTCAAGGACTTCACTACCCTGATACTCATACAGCGTATGCGTCCCCCAGGGATCTTTCCTATTTTCGTACTTAGCGGCTAGCGTTTTTTCGGTCGCCCCTGCGTCGTAATTAATCGCATACTCGTCTCCCCACCAATAATCATTTGTTATGTGTTTCTGTTTAACTGCGTGAGAAAATATTTCCAGATTATTCAAGTGCGTGTGATTTGGAATATCCAACGGCGAGTAATTATCAAGGCCGATGCTTTTCACGGCCATCGCGAATTCCAAAGAAGCCGGCTTGTCTACTTGTCGTTGTGCGCTCCGCTCCTTCACCGACGGCACCTCATTATCGGCCCACGAAGTAGGATCGTTTTGTAGAGTTGGCACTGGCTTCACGAATCCGGGGTTCCAAACACCTCGCCACTTTTTATTTGCTTGGTGATTAGCTCCAGCAGCTGGTTGAGTATGTTCTGCCCCGTAGGGGTAATTATCTACATCTTCGTTATTTTTAAACCCGCATGTAATTGTTGTTGATCTTGGTAGATCCCTTAAATCGTTAAATAAACCCGCATCTAGGACATCCTTGAGGGGCATCTGGACCGGGGTCGTATACGGACTATACGGGCTCTCGTTCGAATTTTTGTACGCGTTATCGTCCCTGGAAACCGTGAGATACGTCGTTGCATACCCGGCTTTCTTAAATTCGGCATTCTCGAAGTCTAAGATAGGTGGTCCCATGACGATCGTGCCGTCGCACGTAAAACTCGCGCCCTCGTCGTACACATGCCAAGCTCGACTATCATCTCGTGTTATTATTCCTTTGGTGTCCGAAGAAAATACAGTGTTGTGCGCTTCAATGTTGGCCAATTGTTTATCCCAATAGCCTTTGCCATTAACCACTTCGGGGGTGGGACACCCGTCAAATCTGGGTCGGAATGTCTTAATTCGTGATTCGCTTTTTTCATTCACTTTTTCAACATTGTCCTTCTCCGTAAAGAAATCGTGTGTGAGTAAAATACAAGTCTTAGATACTGCATCATCCTTTTGAGATTCAATGTTGAATCCATGACAGTGCGGTTCTCGAAGGCAGTAATTCGCACAGACAGAACTTGGTTTATTGTCAATTTTATATTCAGAAACAATTTGGGCAGATTTCTCAACATGATTTCTAAAATGTTGAGGATACTGTTTCATAATTCTTAAGATTCCCGCGTCCTCCCCCTCGAGGGTACCTGCAACATACGTAAGGCTCTCGTTGTAAAATTCACCACCCACCCCCGTACCCGGTGGGGCGGTAATATCGGGAAATTCGCCGATATATTCCATTGTTTGTTCATTTTTGTTGAGACTATCAGAATTCATGTGTCTCGTCATGTGCTTCACCGATATATTATCCCTGCCCTGTTCAAAGGAGATGTTGGGGCCCCCGCCATAGCAATCCACAAAAGGCACGCAACCGATGAAATTGTCGATCATGCGCGTAGCCGACGTGGGGTTTCTCCATTCGGCGATTTTGGCGAGATCCTCGCGTTCGCCATCGGTTAGTTCATCCTCGACGACCGTGTCAATATAACCTGTCTCGTTACTCCACGTAGTGTCGTGTGTTGTTTCGAATGTGTCAAAGCCGGGGCTCTTCTTGAAATGGATATCGTCCGTGATCTTCTCTTTAAGCTTGGGAACGCAACGCGAGATGAACTGATCTTCTCCGCCGTTTAACCCCAATGGCCATTTTCTGTAACTCGTTAAACATGTATCTCGATCGAGATTTGCGCAGGATACATTTCCGAGATCTCCCGTTCTTACTTTGTTTGGGAAATTACACCTCGATTTGTCTGTACTCAGATCATCTTCACCTTCAGTAAAATCATATACACAGGTCCCCGTCATTCCAATTTCGGTGCAAAAGTCACCATTGATATTATCGCCGGTGCAAGGAACTCGGTCTCCCGCGTATACGACGCCGCCTTCGTCTTCATCGTATACCGCAAAAAGGGGATTGCGAAACGGGGGGATCCTCCACGGGTCGTCCCCGCCCCCGCCGCCGCCACCGTCGCCCCCGTCGCCCCCGCCGCCGCCCCCGTCTCCGCCGCCCGGATCGTCGACCGGCGGCGGCGGCTCGGACGGATCGGAGAATCGGTCTTCGCCACAGAATTTAACGTCCATCTCGCACTCCTCCTTCACTTTTTCTAAAGGACCGTCGACGCAAACGAATGTGTCATCATCGCGATAATCGCCCGCCATTAACGCCGCTCTTCCACTGACGAGGCTATGGGGGTAGTCTCTGAACACGTAATCGCACGTAAAAGCCACCTCGTCTTCCAAAGAACCGTCGTTCATAAGAACCTTATACCCCGCGTCACAGGCAAATGTCTGATTATTGTAATGCTTTGCAGATGTGGTCTGTTTCAGTTCAGAATCCTCCACGTTTAGGTACGGCGTCCAGGTCAGATCATCGGCACCATCGGCACCATCGGCACCATCGGCATCGTGGTCAATACAAAACCACCCATCTTCGTCGCTTAAATAGCCCCCTTCTATCAGTTGATCGAAACATTCGTCCGCTGCACACGCCCTCGTACCGGAACCGTCCTCTTGACAACCGTCAACGTCCACGCCAGTAATTGTCGATCCATTTTTTTTGTTGTTGTTCCACGACAGCACGGGGCATAGTTTGTCCGGAGCTACACAGTTGTGCATCGCCTTCAGCTCGTACACGCCATCGTTGCCCATCCCACATTGAACTTCAACTCTTCCGTCGGCTCGCGATTCTCCCCTGGAGACGCCCTTGCAGTGTGCATATAGTTCTTGTCCGGGCAAGAGAGCGTAGACCCCACCAGCGTTACCGTCATCGCCATCACCAAGTTCCTTCGCGAGGTCTTGAATTGTTGTTGTCCAATCTATGTTGGCATCCTCACCGCCGCAGGTCTCGTTTACGTCACCAGATAGATCAACATTGCACCCCTCGAGACCGTTCTGGACCACCTTGGACTCGTCATCGAAGGCGATGATACACCCCTTTTGACAGGACATCTCTTTTGAGGCGTCGTCGGCGTAATCGTCGAAGTGCTCGGAGGCCGTGGCCACGCCAAGGAATCTGAAGTCGTCTGTTAAGTTACTTCGTCTTCCAACGGTCCAGTCATTAATCTGCTCGTGATAATATGTTAATGGTTCTGATGCGTCTGTTTGACGTTTTGGTCCCCCCTCTCCCCATTCCCATTTATCTCTGTACGGTAGACTCCACGATTTTGTGTAGTTCGTTTCTAGGGTACCAAACACATCGGACTGCGGGACGCACGTGCTACCTGGGTCATTCGTCTTTACTCGGCACCAATCGTCTACGCCCTCTTTTTCACCGTCACATACTACACTTCCGTTGAAAATAGACAATCCTCCCTCGTCCCCCCAGTCCACTTCCGCTGTGGTGGTGGCCGTGTTCGTGCACACATGTGTGGGCAGGCTGCATTTCAAGAAGACACTTCCCGCGTCCTTCATGTACGCGGGAACCCGCGTACCTGCATCATCATAGTCGGGTCCCAGGGAATTGCTCGTTTTTACTATACCGGTTCCGTTGAACTCGAGACGGATCAAATTCGAGTTCATATCTAAATTTAATTTGTTAATTTCGTCGTCTCCGTCGCATAAAAACTGATACTCCTTTTTCTGGTGATGACTCGCACGCGGAAGTTTCGGGACGCAGATGCCCTGGCCATACCGCTCGTGAAGGCAGGTCGATGGAGTTAATCCACCATCTTCGGGGTCGCACGAAACATCAACATCATCCTCGAAAGGACGTTTCCAAGTACCGTACCCGGCAGTTGTACCATCTCCATATAAACCCCCTGACTCGGCCCCTTGGCTGATACATCCTTCGCTTGTGATGTAATGACAATCCCAACTACATTGGTGCGTTCCTAAGTGTGTACTTGTTGGAACATTGAATGGAACGATGCCCTGTTGCATATGGTCGGCGGCGGGGTCCGTATAGGCTCCATGGACCTGGCCGTTTAAACCATTGAAGGCCTCCGGGGCATTCGGACCCACGTAGCTGAACGGAACTGCGGTTTCGGTTTCAGTTGGATCGACGTACGTCTTAAACGGAAAACGCGTCTTATACTTCATTTTGCTCCTGTTGTCGTCAATTGCATCGGGGGACTTGGTTCCGCGGTACATATATTCTAATGGTTCACACATTTTCCCGCAGACGCCGTCCAGTGTGATTCCACTCAACATCTGAATCGAATCGTCATTTTGATGTGGATCCGTATTATGTGACGACAATGTGATGTCGGTTGTCGCAACGTGGTGCTCTTCGTCTTCGGTATTGTAATACGCGGCCCGACAGGGAGCAGCATCGGACGACGCAAAACACCCGTTGTCGCAGGATACTTTGAATTCGGATTGGGTTTCCGTTTCCGTTTCCGTTGCCATTTTCATTCCTTTGGCCCCGTGCACGAAAGCATAATCTCCTGTTCTGGAAGCCTCGTTCGAATATTTAAAGCGACTTTCCACCCTGTTGTAACACAATTCTGCAACCAGGTCCCATTCGCGAAACGATTTAGAATCTTCGCAGTCGTCCCTCGTTGTTATTCTCTTTGCTTGGTCGCTGGTCGGAAACTTTTCGTAAAGACCGCCGTCAAACGTACTGAACTTCTCCCTTTCAAATGGATCTTCGGCAACAAAACCATGTCCATCGAAGTTGTTTCGATCACTGAGCTCTGAATTCGCAAAAACCGACGTAATTGCCGAGCCAGGCGCTGAGCCAGGCGCTGAGTCGAGCTCCGACCCTGCAAAAATGTGATGGAGAGGTATATCACCACCGTCGGTCGCCGTCCCAAAGGGCGCGCTCTTCAAATTACGCGGGCCGTGGCATTGTTCGTCCACAAAGCACCCAACTCTTTGGTCGGTCTCGTCGGTCCCGAACGTTTTTGTGTTTTCGTTGGTACTTAACAATTTACACTCGAAAATGTCCGGATGTGAGAAGTCCTCTAAGCGACACGAATTTTTAAAACTATTCTCCCAATTGGTGAAAGAGTTGTACATCGATCCACACGCGGTAGCATCGTCGCCGAGTTCGCCGAGTTCCCAAGTTCCTTGACGGTTGCAAAACTCTTCGACCTTCGTGTCGCAGCACGTATCATCCTTAGGTGAGCCCACGTACAATTCGGAGGTCATGCACTTGTTTGTACCATCGGACTCATCGGACTCATCGGAGGATATGCACGCGTAGTATTTGTTTCTAAATTCAAAATGATAGGGCCAATGGATACCAGCGAACGCGTCGCAATTGGCCGTTCCCGTTACATTCGTGCAGTCGTCACCGGGCGCTGCGGTCCTGAATTTTTGGTGGACCCCGACCCCGCCCGTTTCAAAAACCCTTTCATCGCCGCTATAATACCCATCTGGGCACATTTTTGCAACGGTTTGTCCAGTGTAAGACGCCGTTCTGGCGTCGGTATTGGGACCCGAATCATCACACTCTACGTCGAAGCTGGGTGTTCTGCTATTCAGAGGGTTGGGATCCTCGTACGTATAAGCTCCAGCGACATCCGTACTCGTACAGTGCCAAGGAGTGTACTTTCGTTCGTAATCGTCGTTTGATAACAGATAATCCTTTCCTGTTCCGTCAAAGTGCTCGCATGTGTTTGTATATCCCCCCTCAAACGACCCGCATTTGTATCCTTCTTTTGAAATAAACTTTGGTATATCGCCGCTGGTGTCGCATGTGATGTCTAAATAATTTTTTGGATTTCCGTGGTCGTCGAGGTCAAAATTTTCACTGTTTAAAGAATCCAACTTCTTAAGGGGGAGACCCGTTGTGACCACATACCCGGGCTTACAATACACTTGGTAATCTCCAGATGTTGCATATATTTCACCCCTACGCGCGCCGCCAACGCCAGGGGTGTCTGTGTCGTAGTTCTGCGGGCCGTTCTCATCCGATTGCCAAATGTTGTTTTGTACGTGACCGAAGTCACCGATGTCAAGCTGCGGTGTGCAATACGCTACTGAACATGCTTGCGTCAGAACCGGCTTCCCAGCAGCTAGCTCCGTTCGTTGTATTTCAAATGAAGTTTCGGTTTCCCCATCCTGTTCGTAACATGCCATTAAGTCAACCGGGGGAGAATACGAGTAATTTTGCGGAGATCCTACTTCAATGCTTGTTGCGATGTCATATGCATCTTTCATTTCTGATCGGGATGTTATAGGTTGGGGGTGGATGCACGCTCCGCCGCCGAGGCAATGTTCGTCGGTGGTACATGACAATGTGCTATCTGCGTCTTCATTGTTACATCTACTATAGTTAAATTTACTACTATCTGGAACAGTGGTTCCGTCTTTGTAAATCTTTACAAAGTGGGTATCTTCGCCTCGGTGATGTGCAATAATCACTTGGTAATTCGTACTATCTTCATCGTCTATCGCCCAGTGCGTGACTGGTTCGAACCAATCAAAATTTTGATGTGTTTTGATTTTACCAATGTTTCCAAAATTGTCATCACCGTACATTGGCGCATTGCCACCGTGGGTCCACGGCCCCTCGTCTACGGCCCAACGTCCATACGAATTGCCTTTGCACGTGATGTTATCATTTTTAATGTAGCCTCCCCATACATAGTTGTTTGTCTTCGTGGTCTCTCCGTCGATTTCGACTTTCGAAAAATCTGACGTGATTCTGTCAATGCGACTTTGATCTTTAATAACATCACCAATCTTGCACGATTTCTCACAATACCCGTCCGTAGACGTGATGTTATTACCCGTATCCGTATCCGATGGCTCGTCCTCAATTGTTGGGGCGCCGTATAGAGAGAACCCACAAATCGCACTTATGGATGCCACGTTCTCGATACCAGCTGCATATGGCCGTTCTGCCCATATCCAAGAAGCGTCTCCCGAAGACGGGCACTCAAACTCCTTCACCATATCACCGGCACACGCCGCGTCCACCCTACCAAAACCCTCATTCTCCTTGAAGAAAGTCGCCTCTTCTGAAAAATCGCCTCGTGCGGTGTGGTGTAAAATCTGAATATCATCTACGCCGCCACACTTTACGTCCCCACCAGCACATGTTAACGCACACTGCTTTGCACTTGCGTTTGGAAGCACGACGGCCATATCAATAGGACATTCGTTAAGGTCTTGCTCGTCGTGGTACCAAGTGACGCCTGTGTCGATGCGTGTGCCATTATCATAAAGGGGGTCCTCATCGTTATAATAAAATTGACCCTTTTTGTCTGAAACACTGGGTGCGGGCGCCGACTTACAAGCAGCATCCGAACCATCATCCACGACGCACATTGTCTTTTTCGTCTTTTTCAATCGAGCTTTCGCATCAGCTGAAAGTTTGTCGCGATGGCCTTCCCAGGCATACGCGTAATTGTCCTGTTCCTCGTAAAACCGACTACACCATTCTTTATCCGTGTGGTACCACGGGGTCGGTCCAACCTCCGCACACGCCGTGGGCTGAACGATTTTGTACACGCTGTGGTCCGATTTGGTTGTAACCCCGTACCCAGTTTTGTCGCCACGTCCCGTTTCGCAGGCACCGACGACTATCTCGTCGTTGCAGTAGGTTTCACCACTGGGGCAATCTACACGTAGTCTTCCGGCATCCGGCAGGATGCCGGCGTTCTCTTTGATGTGATCTTTCGAAGCGGATGAAAGGTCTAATTTAAATTGTCGGTGACGAGATGCGGATGTTTGGTCGGTGAAGAGGCCGTTATTATCTACGTATTCCGTGTTTTTTACGATGCACCCACAGCTATCGCCGCTAGACGTTCTAAAATTGAAATAAGTATCGTCGCATTCTTGGGTTTCAAGGACGTACTCTCTGCAGTTGGATACAGAGTCCATCGGTACCCATGTCGTGTCATATAAGTTATATTTGTCCCAAGAGTCTTTGGAGCCGTTGCCTCCACATAATTTATCCTCGTGGAGCAGCATAGCTTTTGAACTTTCCAGGGCTTCTCCCTTTACGACAAATCTTTCCGGGGAATGGTCACCCGGAAGACGACAATCTTCGCACGACAGCCCAGTAATGGGTCGTGGTTCTCCTGATAACAAGTCTCGCACATCGTCAAGATCAGAAATACATTCACACAGGTTTTCCATCTTTATCTCTCCGCCTGCTTGAGTTATAGGTTCGCTGTAAAAATTGAAGCCGCCATCACCTCCCTGTTGAATAAAGCACGAGTGCGCGCAGGCGGCCGCCGTTTCTTCGTACGAAGTCGTAGCACCACCTGTTAATATTTTACCATCATACAGATTGAGATTGATTGTTTCTTCTTTAAAGTTAGCTAGCTTTGAGCTACATTTCACCGACCCGATCGTAGCCTGGTAACGCGACTCAAAGTCGCTGCCGTCAATAAATCCTCCACTTAAAGAACAATCTTGCACGGGGCCGTCAAATACGGTGTCTTGTCCGGGATCCTCCCATCTCATGTTCCAAAGATGCGCGCCGTTTTCATCATAGCCGTTCAGCATGTTTGGATGGAGCGCGTCCGGCCCATCTATGAACTCGGTACCGAATGCCCTGGCATTTTGCCGTATGCACCGTCCCTTGATTTTGTTATGCGGATAACCGTATTCACCCATAACCGCCTCGTCAAAGAGCGTGCAGTCCCGCACCACCGCATTGTGACCGCGCACCATTTCGCTCCCATGACTGCAAGACTGTTCGTAAAATTGAAAGTCTCCCGCCTGGTCGCAAATTTCGAATTTTGTAGGTTGACCGAGGTGGACGGTCTCGTCGTAGAATCCCCCGACCTCACACGCCTGCGAAACGTAAATATCCGGAATGGCCTCCCACAGGGGCCCGTTCTTACTCGCGGAGTTCGATTCTACCCACGGATACGCCATATTTGCATAGTAATTATCCTGACCGTTTCTGAACGTGCTGGTGTTTTCCGTACACGAGAGCGACGCAACGCCACCGGTAACTTGATTCGTATACTGATCGCTGAGGCAAATGTTACCAGTTTTAGTACCGCAATCCTCGTCTCTTTCACATGGAATTTTTTTCTGTTCGGACCAGTTCGTGGCACCGTCAGTATCATGACTATGAGAACAGAACTTCTTTAAGCCCGAGGGACTCTCTGGCCAACGCGCGGCGGATAGGTTCGGTGGAAGTTTGTTCATAGCCGCTAAGCGCGAGCCTCCGCCGTCTCCTTGCAATGCTAAATATTTGATATCATAGGGGTTTATACCCCCCCCACCTTCATGATGGAAGATATTGGATATATCTTGTGTAAAGTCGCGTATGCCCGCGCCTGGTATATACGATGAACCATATCCGCTATATATCTTGTAAAAATATTTCATCATTAATTCTGGCGATGTAACGACGTCCACGTTAGCCTCATTCGTGTGGTAGCCCCGGTCTCCAAATTGACAAAGATTCGAATCCCCGGGACAATCCGAGTTGGAGCTACACGCATTCTCTGGATATGTGCCCCCGTCCGCAGAACACGTCCCACCCCTATAGTATTCGCCCCAACGCATGGTGGTATTGGATCTTAATGTTTCATCTCGTGCAGACGAGTTATGTAAAGTAAATTTAGCGTGTTGGTACGCGTCGAGAGAATCGGTTTTATTTAGATATTTGAATTCTTCAGTTGGTACGCCGTAATTGTCGAACCCCGGGTAGTCTGTGGAGTCTGTAGTTACACCGGAATCGTCCACGGAATATCCTCGGACCGGATCGTTCCACCACGTGGACGAGAATAAATCCCCCGCGCATCCCAAATATCTAAATTTTTTAGAAACGGGAGCTTTTCTTTTCAAGTCCTCGTAATCTGTTTTATTAACGCATGGCGACACCGTGGCTGGCGAGCCCAGGTCTCTCTCGGTTCCCGGGTTTCCCAGCTCGGAGTAATACGAAGCCGTTGTGCACCGCGCGGCGGGTACACCTTGTACGTTCTTCGTACCACCTTGGAGATGATCCCCCAAGACAGTAAGATTGTCAGGATTTTCGACGTCCCAGGTTGTCCCACACGTCGTGTGGTCTACGTAATCAAAATCCACCTTCACTAAATTACTGCGAAGCGAGTCTTCGCCTATGTATGGATCACGCCTAAAGTTGCGTTTCACAAAGAGGAGCGGCGCTGCCTCGTCCCCGAGACTCCAAAAGGTTTCGTCCCCATACCTTGATTGGTTGATGAGCGTTTCCACCGGACCCGCCCACGTGTCCTGGTCATACTTTGTTACGGTGCCAGCCCCGGTGGCAAACCCGGAGTAATACTTACCACGCCCGTCCCCGGGCCCGCCGTCGGCGAACTCCCGGGAGGGACGACCCTTATTATCCAGAGACGTGGCGAACGCGACCTCGTCGGTCGTAAACAGCTGGCACATCTGTCTATATCCCTCGGATTTGTAGGCGACACAAGCCTCCTCTTTATCGCACATCAGCGCACACTTCTCTTCCGAATTTTTGGACGCGGCGAATTTTCCGGTCACCCCAGGGCCACACGCGTTCTCTGCCGACTTAGTCCATGTGAACTTTGGGCCCTCACCCTCGTTTTCTGTTCTCTCACTGTTATAAGTACAGCAGTATCCCGTATCTGGCAAGGCAAGAGAAAGTGTATCGTGCCTGTCACAAAACTGACCCTCAACCGAGTTTCCGTCGTGGTTACACTCCCCGTGAGTAAAATGGATGCAGTTTTTGACCTCTTCATAGTTTTCCCAGTCTGGGCTGTTCGCCCACGGAATACCCGTGTGAAAATACATGGCGTAACTCGAATTTCTATCAAACTTCCTTATATCGTTGCCTTCGTAGGCCCATTTTCGTGTAAAGGGGTCGTACGTGTAATTACCCGCCTCAAAGGTAAGGGGCTTGAGGTTGTAAATGTCGGTTGGCGCCTCACTGTTGTAATTTAAAGGACCGTTCGACGGCTCGTAATTCGGGTCTTCGGTTGTTGGGTCTCCAAATAAATTGTACGTTTCCGTTCCCGTATTGTCTTCGAAATTGTACGCTTTCGCGTTCGTAAAGTCCGTGTACTTACCCGTGGTAAATTCGAAGTCCGCGTCTTTGCCCCGTCCACGCAGACTATGTTGCTGTGTGTTCTCTAAGAAATGAGATCGGTCGAAAGTCGCGATATCCGTCTGAGTATCCGTCCCTCCCGCCCGCTGCACATAATCGTCGTATTCGTCCGTGTTTCGCGCCAAGCACTTTAAATGCTTTGTGCACCCTCCAGCCCAATCTTGGGCGACCTCAATTTCATCTTGAATTGTAAACCAGGGTTGTCCTTCGTCGTTAACGAATTGAGTTCTCTCTCCGGCATAGACTGGGTCGTGTTCGCAGCCACCATCCTGCCCATACCCGTTCCCGCCCCGAAAAACAAAACCATCACACGACAATTTCTCGTCAATGCCCTCCTCGGGGCGTCCTTCAAAATACCGAACGATGTTGGTAGTAGCATCATCCTCCCCATACTCATCCGGATATGGGGAGGATGAGGATGAGGTTCTTGCATTAACTTTTGCACGCATTACCGGGACCTTTAGGTCTTTATATGCCGCTTTCACCATCGAATTCCCATTCTCTGTCCAGAAAACATCGTCCAAGAAGCCCTTTCCGCGTGTACATTCGGTTTTCGTGAATTTATTCGAACTAACGTCGGAAATCGTGGGGTTGGGGTTTTTTCCGGAGGGGAACAAAATAGGCGCCCCGGGGTCCGTACAATCCGCAAAGACGGTGTCTTTTCCCTCCAAAAGATTCGTGTCGAGCGTGCCCGATTTGCACGCCCCGCTCACAAACTCGTCTACCGTCCCGGTCGAGGCGTGGGCTTCATAAATTGCCACGACATTTTCAGATCCTTCGATTCCAAACCGCCCGCACCCCTCCACGCCCCCCGTTGTCGCGTAGGCGGCGGTGCCAACGCACGCTCCATCTGTATAGCTGCATCCCTGAAAGCTTCCCTTCGGGACCTTGTCGTAAACACCCCCCGATTCACAATGGCTTTTCTTGGTTTGGGCGACGCAATCTTCGTACGCCGCGGTCCAGTCCGAGCCATCTGCGGCCGCTGGAAAGTATCTTTTTTCTCGGACGCCCCCGTAGAAATTTTTCGTTGGTCGTTTAGCGGTTTCAACTATAGAGCCATCGTCCGCTGTAGTATCATCAGGATCGGTGCGCATGTTCCCATCATCTTCGAAACTTCCTTTGTTGAGGTCGCCCAAGAAACATACGTCATCCTCGTATGCAAGTGGTCCATTATCACCCAGTTTTACGTACCAGTGGTCACAGCCGCCGCGCGGGAATGATCGTGTGTTGTAATTATCACACATCTCCGCGCAAAATTTGGTTTTGTCGTAGAGAGTCGGGAAAGTTCCGGTTTCGAACACCGGTGACTTCCCAATGGTCAACTCATTGGCCCACATTGCATTGTTCTCAAAAATCTTGTGTTTTGCGAATATATGTGTGTCCTCTGAAGTGCCGCCTTCTTTCACAATATAATCATTAAATACACTAGGGTAACCCATACTTTTCCTTGAAAATTTCCCAAATTCTGTGCCGCCATCTTGTCGGCCATCGCCACCATTAACCCCAGCCTTCTTTAACGTCGACTGTAGCATCGGGATCTTCTTGGACTTGAAGAACTTCCCTTGGAAACTAGCATCGAATTCTGGTAGTTTTGCTTCGTAGGTCTTCGCAGCAGTGACGGTTGCAGATTCGTCGTTCTCGCCAAGACACTGGTGTTTCATGTGCTCTTGATTATACACGTAACAGATCTTGTCAGTCTCGTTGTAAGCAAAATGCCCCCCCGTTTCACTCGAAAAAGGGGCGGTCGTAGAATCGGCGGTGTTGTTGTATCTTTTATAGTTGTGTATATTTTGACTATTCACGTGCCACAACCCAAGTTCATGCGAAGCGTTAGCTATATTGTAACATTCTTTCGCCGATTCTACGTCATCCACCGTTTTATCAGGTTTACAAATGGCACCCGACGCATCTTCCGACGCATCTTCCGACGTATATTCCGACGCATACAAATGGGCGTATGTAAGAAATTTTTCCGATCCTCCCATGTATCTGTGATACGGATCAAGAAAGCATGGCACCGGAGCACAAACTTCGCTTAAATCGTCGTCACTCTCTCTCTCGTAACAGTCGCGTGTAAAACAAATTC
>Ga0209090_10000032_pt1 | contig 90467 bp, 90 predicted proteins | sample ArcticOcean_MG_C_9_FD_187432 | JGI IMG/M metagenome (GOLD analysis project Ga0209090, IMG submission 187432) | Marine microbial communities from western Arctic Ocean - ArcticOcean_MG_CB2_152 (SPAdes) (version 2) | ecosystem: Environmental > Aquatic > Marine > Oceanic | place: Arctic Ocean... | reverse complement strand
ATTCAATCGAAGTATTGGTTAGGATTGAATATAAAAAGCATCTATGCTCTGATTCCGCTACAAATTATATCAGCGATCGGGTTTGTTGTATGGATGATTAGCGTTCGCAATAATCCACCCAAAAAGGGATTATTAAGCTATAAGTTTTTAAATAATCCTATGTACGAAGTCTTAGTTTTATTACTGGTTATTGGCGCTATTATGTGGCCGCTAACACTGTTACAAAACAATATATTAGGAAACAAAACATTATTCAAAACGATAATATGTTGTTTTAGTTTATTAATTTGTTCGGTCGCAGGAATACTAATGCAGGCAGGGAGCTACGAAGGCAATATATCAGCAGCAGCAATAATCGGCATTACTTTATTTAATTCTACGGTTGTTTTAGGTGACGGTATCGGTTGGTCTTCCAGACTAATACATCAAACGATGTATTCCTAATCAATCTCTTCAATCTTAGGCTCATCTTCCGGAACTTCTGGAACATCAGGCATTCCGCCCATATCGGGCATTCCGGGCATATCGGGCATTCCGCCCATATCGGGCATTCCAGGCATTCCACCCATTCCACCCATATTCTGTTTCATCATTTCGTCGAAAATTGGCTTGGCGAGCTCCTCAAGCTCCTTATATCTATCATCATACTCACTTGGTTCGTCGTGTTCGTCGTTCATCCATGTCTTAAACTCATCAATCATACTCTGAATCGGTTCCTTGGTCTCATCTGGAACCTTCATCTTCTCGTCATTTAGCATACCCTCAGTAGAATATAAATAGGTCTCTAGCTTATTCTTTGCCTCCATCAATTGTAGCACTTTCGCGTCCTCGTCCTTAAACTTCTCCGCATCCGCGACCATCTTCTCGATATCGTCTGCGCTGAGTCGCCCCTTGTCGTTTGTGATGGTGATCTTCTCCTCCTTGCCTGTAGACTTTTCAACCGCCGATACATTAAGAATGCCGTCGGCGTCCACATCAAATGTTACGTCAACTTGAGGTTGTCCGCGGGGCATAGGCGGAATTCCCTCGAGAGTAAACTTGCCGAGCGAATTACAATCCTGTGTCTTGGCGCGCTCACCCTCATATACCTGAATCAGAACCCCTGGCTGGTTATCGGAGTAGGTCGAAAATGTCTGGCTCTTCTTCGTTGGAATCGACGAATTTCGCTTGATAAGCGGGGTCATTACACCTCCGGCGGTCTCCAGTCCAAGCGAGAGCGGAGCAACATCAAGTAGCAGTACATCTTGTAGCGCCTCCGACTTGTTGTTACCGCTCAAAATAGCTGCCTGAACCGTGGCACCATAGGCCACCGCCTCGTCCGGATTAATTGACTTACACAGCTCCTTGCCACCAAAAAAGTCGCTCAGCATCTTTTGGACCTTAGGGATGCGCGTAGACCCTCCAACCATGACAATCTCGTGAATCTGTCCCTTCGACATCTTGGCATCACGTAGGACCTTTTCAACCGGTTCCATACACTTCTTGAAATAGTCCATATTCATATCCTCAAAGCGCGCGCGAGTAATCGTCGTGTTAAAATCGGTTCCCTCAAAAAGCGAATCTATCTCCAGATGCGCCTGTGTTGCCGAAGACAGCGTTCGCTTAGCTCGCTCACACGCTGTGCGCAGCCTCCGCATCGACCGCGCGTTGTCGGTAATATCAAGTTTACACTTTCGCTTGAACTCTTGCGCAAAATGAGTTACCATACGATTGTCAAAGTCTTCGCCGCCCAGATGAGTATCGCCCGCAGTGGCCTTTACTTCGAAAATACCCTCCTCAATCGTAAGAAGCGACACATCAAACGTTCCACCACCAAGGTCAAAAATCAGAACATTCTTCTCATCCTCATCCTTCTTGTCGAGTCCATACGCAATTGCCGCGGCGGTCGGCTCATTGATAATACGCAGCACGTTCATACCAGCAATCGCGCCCGCATCTTTGGTGGCCTGTCGCTGCGCATCATTGAAATATGCCGGAACCGTAATGACCGCATTCTTCACATCCTTCCCAATATAAGCCTCGGCGATCTCCTTCATCTTAATAAGAACCATAGAGGAAATCTCCTCTGGGGTAAATGACTTTAACTCCTCCTTATATGTGACCTTAATTAGTGGTTTGTCGTCAGAATCCGGCTCTACGACAAAAGGCCAATGCTTCATGTCCGATTGTACAGCCTCATCAGAAACCTTACGACCGACGAGACGCTTAGCATCAAAAATCGTATTCGTTGGATTTACCGAAACTTGGTTTTTAGCAGCGTCACCAATAAGGCGCTCCTTGTCATTAAAGGCCACGTAAGACGGAGTGGTCCGGTTTCCTTGATCGTTCGCGATGATTTCAACACGGTCATTTTGCCAGATGCCTACACACGAATAAGTGGTTCCTAAATCAATTCCAATCGATTCTCCTTCTACACTCATAATAAGTTATACTGTAACCATTCTTTTATATTAATTAATTTATATATGTTTGCCGTATATGATTATACGCGTTATGAGTCCCATTCGATAGTAACCATTACGTTGAATTCACAAGTAGAAAACGACAAAGATTTTGACGATTTTTTATTACAATGGTTGAACCTGTATAATAAAAAAAGAATGTTCACGTTCATTTTCGATACAAGCAATGTTGGATTCATCCCATTAATATACAGTTTAAGAATGTCCGTCTTTATTGGTAATCTTAAAAAACAAAAACATCAATTTCTAGATAAAAGTATAATACTTGTAAATAGTAATATTGTTAAACATATGCTGGACTTTATATTTATGATACAAGCTCCTGTTGCTCCCGTATACATTACGAATAACATTGACGAAATAGATATGATATTGTCAGACAAACCTACAAGCGCTACTATTATTTTACCCCGCGAATCAATATTTTGACTCGGGATAAAATTTATAATATCATTTTAATTTATAATGTATTACCCTATGAAATTAAAACATTTTAATAAAAAATATATAAACAATATTGATATAGACGATGAACTGGTTCAAAGTATTCTGATTCAAAATATTTTAGAGTGTCCATATTCAACGTTCCCATATATGTTCGGGAAAAATTCTAAGGAATCACAAGAACTTTATGGGTGTGGCAATTGCGTTGCAATGTCAATAAATCTCCAAAAGCTATTAAAAAAACACAAGATAAAATCATACCTAATACCAGCTACAATACCCGAAATGTATTACTCGCCTGACTTTCTTGACGTTAGTCATGTTGCCGTTGTTATATTAATAAATGACCATGAACTTATGATTATAGACCCCGCATTTTACTTTTTGGAACCAATGAAAATAAATATTCATAAGAATGACACCAATGGAATACGCTGGAAGAATGTATACAAGGGTGAAAATGAGAATATTAGTTATAAATTAACAACACTAACTGACGGTAAAACATATAATGAATATCAAACAATACCTAAAAATACATATGCAGTTGAAACGTTCAGAGAGACAACACCAGACGATAATTGGCATTACTTCCTTATTGAAATATTGAACCCCGATAGCGCAATCAGTTCCTTCAATTTGACAAGCAAAAAATTCCCATTTATGGCGTCTCTTGACGACAATCTAGACCTCGGTCTATTTATTAAATTCTTAGATACACAGAATGTAAGGATAAAACAAAAGAACGATGAATTATATTCAGGAGATTATAACCAGATTCCAGAAGATGTCATAGAATTAATATCTCCAAATATGACAAAACACTTTGGAGAATCATATTCTGACTTCTTTAAACTTCCAATAAACGTGACAACTAAAATATACAAACTCAATGATAATAAACGGCATTCTAAAACAAAAAAACGAAAGAAAGCAAGGACAAAAAAACGACGCAATAAAAAACTCACGTTTAATAGAAATTTAAGTTACATATAAACACACATTATTATGATTATATATGCCATATATAATCATTTGTCTCTCGTTTCCAATTATTATGTTACTTATTTCTGTGAGAATGTTGACACCATCCCACATATTTAATCAAAAAACTAGTGAATATAAAGTAAATAGTTTTGTTTGATCCATTTCTCTATTTTTTCACCTCTTACGTTTTTTAAGGGTTGTAATGCGGTAACCATCTATATCCGTATATACATCCTTCGCATCTTGGGTGTTACGATAAATTCCTGTTTTACTCTCGGCAACTACATTTTTATGTGTTGTATTATTCGTCTTCTTGTAATCCGTCTTTTTCATCTGGACAGATTGTATCTTTGGATATGTCTTCATTCTTGCTATCTGTCTCCACATTTATCTTTGTATCCTTTATTATATTTAAATAGGGATTTCTTTTAATGTTTTGACTTTGTAATAAAGCAAGTATCTGGTGGTTTGATATAGATAACATACTCATATATGTGTGATATTTATAGCTTGTAACCAAAGTTTCGTCGGAATATTGAATACTATACCACCAATAAGCAGGTATATATATCGCCTGACCAACACTCAACTCTATTTCTAAACATTTAATCTTATCAAAATCACATTTGTGTTCGTCTGTAACATTCCATGGATTTATTTCAGTTCTGAATTCGTAATTATCATAATCTTTCACCTCGTGTAAAAATTTATAGTATTTAGGTGGAGACATTTTTATTTTAATATTTCCACTAATCACATTAAAATAAGTCCTATAGTGTAAATTATAGCGAAATGGTGTTGTTGTATTTACAGACCCAGTTATAATATCATAATCACACACAAATGCCATATATGGTCTCAATAACGTGTCATTATACTTGAAATGTTTCAATAATCCTGTTTCCTCTATAAACTCTGAATTTCTCTCTGTTATATAGTTACTTTCCTTGTCCCCATCTAATACCTTAGGTAAGTCGTTTAATTTCAGAGGAATATACAACTCCTCATCGTCGGATATTTTTCTGTTTGTATTACGTATCTTAACGTCAAATGATGAATATTTGTCTAATAACACATTCATATTACATTCGCTACTAATCACGTCATCATAGTAATTAAATATTACTGGTTGACGAACTCCACATATTTCTTCTAGTTTATCCTTATCCGCTGTTTCACATTCATACACTTCCAAATCATTGCTTGTTTTAATATGGAAAAAAATATGAAGATATAAAAATAATACTATTACGAATATTAAGACTATTAACATAAATTTCATAGTTACTTTTAATAAATACTTTTAAATTCATATATTTACTCATATATCTTTGGAGCCAGATAAAACACTACATAACTATCTTCTTCTAACTTAAATCTGGCTTCCATAGGTCGATTATGGTGAAACGCCATACTACACTGTTTATTTAACTTACCAAATAGACACATCATAGATATGTGTCGTAGGTTATATGCCTGTTTAAGTTCGTATTCTTCTTCAATAGCATATTCGATAAAATCATCCAAATTAATATTTACCTTCATTGTTCCATCAGCCCCAGATGCTAAAAACATAACCTGTGTCTCTGTAAATGTTAGAACCAATTTATCGTGGAAAATTTGAAGCTGTGCTACTAATTCACAAAATTGTTTACTTTCCATTATAATATCAACCTCGCTCTCCTCATTTGTGATTTCTAACATTTCATGGTCAATGTCCATTAATGGAATTTCAAAATATTTATCTAGCAATTCGCTATTTTCTCTAAATGATACGAATAGGTTTTCCATATTATCATCAATACTCATTGCGATTTCTTGCTTATCCTGATAAATCCCCAATATTTTTTGGATAATTTGTGTACTCACACCGAATGAGGTTGTATCATCTTCTAAATTATACTCATAAACGTCAAACCACGAAGCATTTAATTTAGCTTCAAAACAACTAGATTGGCTGGAATCCATACCCTGCATAAACAATCCACTATTGCTTGCATGTAAAATAACGTGGTCTGAAAACGCCTTTAAGTTTTGAAACAACACGATGAACTGTGTAATACGCTCCTTATTCTTTAGTTGTAGCTTCATTTTATTAGTTATAATAATACTTTTAATATTATAATCAATTTTATTAATATATAATAGCACAACTATTCACTATCATAATCTTCATCAATCATACACGTCAAACATACATATAAAAGGTCAACCGTATTATCATCCGAACTAACATCAAAAGTTACATATGACGAATTTTTAATTACTACTCCACAGGTGTCGCATCTCTTGCGCTTACGTGTCATTATCTTAGTTTGCTGACGATTTTCCTTATCGCGTATCCGTCCTCTACGGATTACATCATCATCGCTATCATAAACATATGTCAAATCTGTTTGTTTTAAGAAAACAGAGTGTTTAGTCATAAATATCATATAATATTTATGTATTATATTGTTTCAATTAAAATTCTTCACCACCTATTACGTCTATATCGTTGGGATGTTCCTTGACTGCCTCTTCCTTGACTGCCTCTTCCTCGACTGCCTCTTCCTTGACTGCCTCTTCCTCGACTGCCTCTTCCTCGACTGCCTCTTCCTTGACTGCCTCTTCTGGGTTTAGTAATTTAAGTTTGAGTGTGGCTAACTCAATACTAACCTTAATTGAATGTGACTGAACATTCAAAATTATATCTTTGAGTTCATTAATTTGTTCGGCGTATTCTCCAGCATGTCTGCCTACACCATCCGAATCATTAATTGACTTACCCGTATCTAAATTTACACGTCTCTCGACGTTATCTAGTCTATCCATAATACTAGTGCCTGTCGTCTCGTCATCGGAAATATTTAGAACTTTATTGATATGGTCCTGTCGTTTATATAGCAAATCGAGTTTATTATGATGTTGATTAAGAATTTGTAATGGTGACAAATTAACAGGTTTATTATTATCAACACTACCTGTTGTGGGTTCTGATTGGGATTGTTGTTGCTCACTCCCACCACGTCTTCGCTTGGCTGCCGATAATGCTGCGCTTCCACTCATTGTTATTTAACAATAACTTCTTTCTAAATTATTTCCGCATATTCATTGTTATTTGCGAGTGACAATTATAATCAATTAGGTCAAAATCATCTATTATATAATCCTCAATGTTATTGTGTTTTCTTTTAATATTAATAACAGGAAACTTGTATGGTTTCCTATCTAGTTGTAATTTAACAGATTCAATATGGTCATCGTATATATGACAATTTCCTAAATGATAATTGAACTCGCAAGCAACAAGTCCACATTGATGTGCGATAATATGTGTAAGCATGCTGTATGATGCGATATTAAACGGTACACCCAATCCCACGTCACCACTTCGCTGGTATAAACTACACGACAACTTGTCTCCGGGTAATACATTGAACTGAACCAATACATGACACGGAGGCAATGCCATCTCGGAGATCTGACAAGGATTCCATGCGGACATAATTAGGCGTCGTGAATATCTTTTACTGGGATCCTTTAGAGAATCAATAATATACTTTAATTGGTCAACACCCTCATTACCATAATCATCCTTACAAGTTTTATATGTAGCGTTAAAATGTCTCCATTGGTGTCCATATACAGGACCGAGATCATCTTCTTCGCGTTCATTCATACCAACACTGTCAAGATATTCTCGCGAAGCATTTCCGTTCCAGATTTTAACATTCTGTTCTTTTAGAACGGTATTGTCGGTTGAACCGCTAATAAACCAAAGTAACTCCTTCATACACGTCTTCCACGCAACCTTCTTGCTAGTAAGCACAGGTACCGTATTTCCTTCCAATGTAAAATGCATAGCGCTTCCAAATACAGTGAGTGCGCTACCATTCCGCCCATTCACCATACTACCCTCATTTAATATATCCTGAATCAGGTTTAGATATTGATTCTCCTCATGATATATTTTCACACCCTCATATTCTCGCATCTTTAGATTATTTAGCGCGGTTTTCAGCATAATACTAATATTAGTAATAATATTTTTAATTTCTTTTTATAAAACATATGGATAAACTCTCCGAAACTATAAAAGAAAGTCCTAATGACGCTGCTTCATTTATTAACCACGTATTTAACTTCGATGACGCAAACAAAGCCGAAATGTTTAATATGTTTCAATACGGATTAATTGCTATAATACCTATCTTAATTATTCTCAAGGCAGTAAAACATGTTATTCCCGAAGAGGACGATAGTAAGGGAAGTTTAGAAATATTAATGGAATCCATCGGACAGATAATATTAATTCTTGGATTAATTTGGTTTTCTGATAAAATCATTCGCTATGTTCCCACTTACAGTGGAAGCGAATACCACAAGTTCTATCCGTCTAACTTCCTACTACCATTCATTCTTATTTTAGCCACTATGCAGACCAAATTTGGAGCAAAGTTAAATATACTATTAGAGCGAGTCTTAGAATTGTGGAATGGAACGACAACGTCCGGTTCCGAAACATCAAACATTAAGGTAAAACAACCTATTGTCAACAATCATCAACCAAGTCAAGCTGACCATATTAATACCGCAAGTATTCTCCCCAACGACAGGTCGCTTACTACTATGCCTCAACAGCAGCAGCAAGAGCAACAACAGCAGCAAGGCGATGTAAATTTCAATAACATGTATGTTGATACACAAACATCTCTCGAAAATACTAATATTCCAATGATGGAGCCAATGGCTGCAAGTGATATGGGTGGTGGAGGGTTTTCAAGCTGGTAATTAAAATAACAAATATATTTAAATAACGAGTTATATTTACATATATGAAGTCCTTTAAAAATATTATGAATATTATTGTCACTATGCTTACATTTAATAATGTATGCGCAAATAAAACATATAATGTTCATTACTCTGCAGTAGCACCAAGTTCATATATATGTTTATGTATTCCTTCCTATATTGTTAAACTCACATCTTACACAAGTAACATTACCGATTGGGATGGTGAATGTAGCAATAATCAGATATGTTTCTGGAATGAGGAGGAAGTTCTCATTAAATATTGGTACTCGCCCAATAATTAAGCTATCATATAATATGAAGATTAGGTTAATAATCATATTATTACAAATACAACTCGTATTAGCATTTATTTCATCTGTGTCATTTAATAGCGTAAGACAATTTTCAATTAATAATAAACACAACAAAATAATTTCAATAGCACCGGCGGGTTTAGGTGGATTCTATCTTCTAGGAATCATAACCTATATAAAAGAAAACTATAACACATCAGATTACACAATAATTGGAGCATCTGCTGGAGCATGGGTTTCTCTGCCTATGATTTATAATGGAAATATAAATACAATAGTTGACGACATAATGGCTAATTACTCTAAATCATTATTAAATAGTCCTCGCAATGAGTCGATTAATGCGCACGCACTATTTGATATACAATATTCAATGAAACGGGTTATGTTATCAAGATACAATACAAAAGAATTTGATTTGTCTAGATTAAACATCGCGACAACTGCTTTAAGTATAAAAGGTCTAAGACATATAATAATTGATAATTTTAACGATATTGAACAAGCTATAACTTATTGTTTTGCTAGTTCGCATATTCCATACGTAACTGGTAATGGTATGTTCAAAGTAGACAATGCCTATTTATTTGATGGTGGAATATTTGTTTTCCCACCTCCATCAATGAATACTTATTTTACAATATCGCCTGATATGTGGGGTTACCATGTAACAGATATATTTAGCATTAAAAAAAATTCTAATGATAGACTAATAGCACTATTCAATAAGGGATACGAGGATACAAAGGATAATAAATATATTCTTGATTTATACTTCTCAGACATCTAATTTTTCATATCATTATTTTCCTCTATAAATTTAATATATCTATTTGAAATAACTATCGGTAAGTATATAAAATATAAAATAAAACCTGAAAATATAATATATTTTGAAATTACATTAAATAATAACTCGTCCATTTCCATAATAAATCTACCAAAATAAAGAGATACAATGTAAAACGATACATTGATTACCTGTATGAATAAAACCACAATAAGGTATTTAATGACGTTCATGATATATATACAATAATTAATACTCATTTTGACATATTATCTATATTCAATTTTTCACAATTCACCAGTTATCTCCTTATGAACAATTGTCTCCTTTGCTATGCTCTTTATAATCTTATTTTCATTGGGTGAACCATTAACGTCCGCCATTACGGAGCGAATCAACTTGATATACTCGTCTTTACCGGTTTCTGTAGCGAACCATACTGGATTACTCGTCTCCCATTCTGTTATAGCCTTTCTTTGTTTGGTTGCGACATCATTTATGGCATCCTTTAGTTTATGTTTTCCACTATCGCGCTCCCACTCATCATTATCCTTTATATAAAGCGTCTCGCGTTTTATATCTGTGCAATGTATTGGCCGCTTATATGTGTCTAATTGTTTCAAACCATTTAGAAATATTGAACTAACACCCTCAATCAAACCATTATTCTTTGTAAATTGAAGGTCTTCAATCTGTATAGAGAGAGAATTTATAAAATCTGTCATATTAATAGCCTCTCTACAATTCTCGTTTAAGAATAAATTAATATTAAATTTATTATTGTTATTACTCCCTAATCTTGGTATCATATCCTGGATTATCTTATTCTGCTGTTTTAATTGTTCAAATAATTCATCTTTCATTTTAGCATCCTTATCAAAATCCATTAACATCTTCTGCATAAATGATGTTAACGAATTCTCATCTTTATCAAATCCGTGAAATGAGGGCACACCGTGTGACTTGGATTCGTCAGGGGAACATTTTTTTCTATGTCTCCATAAACCAGACCGCTGCTTATAGGTCTTATAACAAACATCACAGGTGAAAATTTCGGTAGTTTTTGGGAGCGTTGCCTCGCGTTGCCGATTGTGCTTTTGGGTTGCGCAGTGTTGGTCCCATAGATATTTTTTAGAGCATTTATAATCACATTTTTTACAATGAAATTCAGGAGCATATTTTTTCATATTTTTGGTTGCTAAATATGCCATATATAGGCAACAGAAAATATGCTTAAGTTTTTTCCATTATTTTATTTCTAAAAAAGTATGGTAAGCGACTGAAAAGTAAATATTTGGTAATTACACCATTATGCTGTGAAGTCATTTTTTAAAAATTTAATTTTTTTTTTTTTCAATTCTCATTTGTTAAAATGGAAATTGGACATTTATAAATGTCCATTTTCGGAAAATCCATTTGAGAATTGAAAAAAAAAAAAATTAAATTTTTTAAAGAAACAATCATATATTTAAAACATATTATTCAATATATTAATATTATCACACATATAATCGTTTAAGATTGAACATAAATAATATAGAATTTTATTTATAGTCATATAGTAATGGTGGAAGGATTTGACATGGACCTATTGATGAAATCTCTAGAACGTGACGAAAATGATTGTCTAATGAATTTAGATTCATCAAAAATACAGCAAATAACCAATGATATGCTTCAGAAATTAAGATTACCTAGAGAGAAATTGAAGAAAATGAACAAAACACTAAAACAATATAGATTTGTCGATGAGATTCCAGATATTAAATATGGCGCATATGTAAGATGGATAAATCTCAACTCGACAGAACTAAAATTAACTAATGGAGGAATTATTTGTGATATTAAAATAGTAAATGACGATGTGATGATTGTCTGTAGAAATACAATGGGTCGTTTTTTTCAGTTCAAATTAAATGAATGTTTAGCTTTTCAAAAGATAACAGACCAGGAAAAGGTGCTTCTCTCGGCATTAGACTATTTAAAAACATAGACTACCGTTTTTTAACAGGTCGTTTCTTACGCGTCGCCCGTTTTTTATACCTTGCTAAATTTTTATTAGTGCCCTTCATAGGTATAAATCTGGCACGTTTTTTACAACGAAATCCAAAACTTTTAACATTCTTATTATGTAATACACTTTTTTTACAAACAGCAATCGCGTTTTGCTCTTTTTTTAAAAGAGGTGTTATTTTTTTGATACATTTACAGAGTTTGTTTGCCAATATGTCTTCTGCCAATATTTTTATCTCAGATTTCCCCATATTCACAATATTTAATTTATAAAATTTCATAATATTTAAATAATCTGTGTGTGATAAAGACATCACTACTATATATATATTTTTATATAAATTATTGTATATATATATTATATATTCTACCCATAATGTCAACGAATAACATTGTCGTATTTGACCTCGATGAAACATTGGGGAATTTTACACAATTAAGTATATTCTGGGAAGCATTAAATAAATACCACAATACAACTCTATCAGAAGACTATTTTTTTAAATTATTAGATACGTTTCCAGAATTTCTGCGTCCTAATATTTATAATATATTGAAATATCTACTCAAACAAAAACGCAATAACAAATGCGATAATATTATGATATATACTAATAATCAGGGAAATAAAAAGTGGGTCACTATGATCACAAGGTATTTTGATATGAAATTAAAACAACAAACATTTGACAAAATAATATCCGCATTTAAGGTAAGAGGTAAACAGATTGAGCTATGTAGAACAACACACGACAAAAGTGTTAGTGATTTATTTCGTTGTACCAAAATACCCGAAAATACACAGATATGTTTCATTGACGACCAACTTCATCCACTAATGAAACACGATAACGTATACTATATAAATGTTAAACCATATAATTATTCAATAGACTTTGAAAAGATGACAGATACCTATTATACACACAATATTAAAACCGGAGACAAGAAAGAATTTATTAAGTTTATGACTACACATATGAATAAAAGTGGATATTTATCTGAACCAATAAACATAGATGAACATAATGTAGATAAAATAATAAGCAAACAATTATTAATTCATCTCAGAGATTTTTTCAAGTCGAAGAACAAAACTAAACGTGTAAAACGCAATAGGAAAAACAGAACAGTAAAACTATGATATTCACACGTTTGCAGGTAAAGGAATCATCGCATATCTCGATACAACGTCAATAATCGACGTTGATAGTAGCAAGAATACTCCCGCCGTAAACGCAATATTTCTATCAAAACGAATATCCTCTTTTGATATTTTGTGGTTATTTGTAAATGGATTAAACCTAATTATAAGAAAGATACAAACATAATATCTCAGTAGAGACCGTAATTTTATAATATATGACGGTGTTATATGATAAATACCACTAAGAGATAACGCAAATAAAAAATATGATATATATAGAGTTACAATAAAAACCCTCTGATACATTTTTTTCCCCATATGATATTAATAATATATTATTTTTATAATATTAATATCTCCTAGTAAATTCAAAATGTTTATAACAACATCCATAACAAGAACACATAAAACACATACCAAATGCACCCGGAATAAATATAAATATTGCTTTTGCTACATCAATATTATCAAAATAATGCCTATGCGTAATAGCGATAATGAACGCACCTAATTGCCATGTAATCCCCAATAATATTGATATTTTAATAATTCTGTTAACTATTTCATATAATTTGTTCAGACATGAGTATTCTTTAACATAATTTGATTTATCATTATCATCGACAACCACAACTAAAGATGCTTTATACCAATTTTCTTGACGACACAGAGGACAATTCGCCAATAATCCATTCTCTAACATTGAAACAGAGCAGTTTGAACATACTTTACCGTCATTACATAAAGTGCATGAAATATACGCGAGGTCAGTGTTTATATCCTCAATACATACACAACATCTTAAACCCTCTTTTTCTGATTCATTTGTAGATAGAACTGGTGTATTCGTCATTGTTGTTATTATATTTCAATATATCATATCAAATTCAATTTAAAACATTATTATATATATCCAACGTTCTAGCACTACAATCGTCAGTATCGACATATTTCGGCATCCAAAAATACGGTATACATTTTTCAGTATTAGGATACATTTCCTCATATATCTTTCGATAATACATTTGTTCCTTTGTTTTGGGCGTGTTATGAACCCATTTCGTATTGAATGTAATATCCATAGACGCTACCTTCGAACGAATAATTTCAAACCATGAACCGGAATCTCCCGAGACACCATCACTGAACGCCTCTTTTGTTCTCCATAATATATCGTGGGGTAATAATTCAGGATATACATGTAATACAGACTCCCTTAGCAACTGTTTTTCGCAGATATTATTTGATATATTAGATGAAAGAGGATTTCGCAGATTAATTGGTAGACTGAGGTAATAATTAACAAACGTTCTGTCTAAAAATGGAGTTCTTGGTTCTAATCCATGTCGGGATATACACCTATCTGATCTAAGAATGTCAAACGTGTGTATATTCTCTAGAAGATTTCGACACTCACAATCCAATTCTATAGAGGACGGTGCTTTCAAACAATATAAGTAACCACCCGTTAGTTCGTCGCTACCATCACCATTAAACACCACCTTCGCATCTGTTTCTTTTGATATATATTTACCAATAAGGTAGTTTCCAACACTCGCCCTCACTGTCGTTGTGTCGTAGCTTTCGATGTTTTCAATAACCTCGGGTATGGCATCAAATAGCTCATCTGCAGTCATTACAATTTCTGTATGCGTCGTGTCTAAATATTCTGCAACCTGTTTAGCCTTTTTCAAATCCTGCGACCCCTCCATCCCAATACTGAATGTTCTCAATTCACCATTATAGTGTTTTTTTACGAGTGCGGTTATTATGCTACTGTCTAATCCACCAGACAATAAACAAACAATAGGTCTTTCACACGTTCCTACAACACGTTTTATAACTGCCTGTTCAAGATGAAATATAATATTTTTGAATATACTATTCAAATCGTTATGATAATTAAAGTTAATCATCGTCGCTGGGAAGTTGGTGGATATATAACGCTTATTTTGGAGGATAGGTTTCCATTCCGCATTAACCTTAAAATCAATAGTATATTCTGAATATGTTCCAGGTGAGAATGGTTTTATAGAATATGGTCTCATAACTGAGTAATTACACTTAGATATATTATTAAGCTCTGTATATGAGTTATTCCATACCAATGGAACTTTACCATTTATAAAAGGATGTAGCGCCTTCATTTCTGACGCAAAACCCACAATATTTTCACGAGTTATATTTGTATCGTTATTATGGTTTACAAACGTATCGTTAACATTATCCCTCTCGAAAACAAATAGGGGTCTAACGCCAAATGGATCTCTTGCTACAAAGACTTTAGGGTCGTCAATGACGCTCCGATTATCAAACAAGATAAATGAGAATACGCCATCCAGCATGCGAAGAGTCTGCTGTATTCCAAAACGAATATATAGGTGTATAATAATCTCGCAATCAGACTCTGTTTCTGTGACAAAGTCATAGCTGGAATAAAGCTCTGAATATAATGACCTATAATTATATATTTCTCCATTACAAATCATTGTGACACCACAAATAGTCATCGGTTGACTTGAATCATTATTCAGTCCATTGATTGCTAGTCGCTTAAATCCAAGGTATAATTTGTCGCTATAATAAATCTCTTTCGAATCCTCGGGCCCTCTAGCATTTAATTTGTCAAATGCATCTTTTATAAGTGTTTTTTTAAAAGTTGTCTTATTGTTTAAGAGGGCCAAAATTCCACACATTTATTTTATATAGTGTTATCTTTTTATATATATAAATAAATCTCTAATGATATTATATTATGCAAAAACATCCAGTATATATCAAACATATAGAACGCGTTGAAGATTTAAATAGTCGTATATTCAGTCGTAATATTCCGTCTGGAGAGATCCAGCCATGTATTAACACCCGTCCCGTCCCCACTAAATATTCTGTAATGCCCATTATGGATATGAGGAAAGAGTCATCTGTTGAGTTGAAAAAAACACAACCACATAATGTTAGCGAAACATTCAATCCTGGTTCTGCGAAGGGTCCTTGGAGTGGGTTTTCATCAAATATTAACAATGAATCTGTTTTACGGAACCAGTTTTTTGCAATACAAAAATGCGATAAATCTGTATATGTTCCCTCGTCGTCTAGTGACATGTATGAAGTAACTGTCGGGGGGAGAAACGAAGTTCAACCGTTCGCAGAATTATTTAGAAAGCCTGATTTAGGGTCATTTAATCCAAATATATACAATGTCGGTAATAATTTTTTCGCAAATAACACAAGACAGCAATTGAAAGATGTTTAAATAATTATATTATTTTAAATGTAATTATTTAATGGAGACGGTAAATAAGGATATTCTTAAATATTTTTCAAATCCATCTTATCAGACAATTAAGAGTTCAGACATCGCAGAGATTAATCAAGACGACAAAAAGTTTTACAGAAAGCGTGTATTAGCTATGGGAAAAGATATATATGCTGGTAATCATTACAATGATATTCTTAACGAGTCATTTGACAATTTTATTTATTTAGCAATTAACCATTGTCAAATGATTGATAAGCGGGATTTGTTACAGGAAGATTACCCAAATGTCGATGTCAAAAAGGGAAATACCGAAACATTGAATGATTTTGACATGGACAATACAAACAACGATGTTATGAGACATAATAAACCAAGGGGCAAGACACTCGATGGATTCGTAACGATAACAAGTACAACCACTGAGAATAAATTCATACCCATTCACCGTAAAGTTAATTTAAAACAGGATAAGTTAAAAACTAAGGGTATTAAATCGAAGGGTATTAAATCGAAGGGTATTAAAACTAATGAAAAAGATAAAAATGTATGATTAATTTATTATGGACAATCAACGACGCAATCATAGAACTTACAAACGCGAATTAAAGAAACACGGTAAGAACAAAGATAAGCGCCACCATAATAGAATGACAAAAAAACTCACAAAAGTAACGTGTAGTCCGTCTAGTAAAAATAAAAACAATTATACGTGTTATAACGATAAATCGCTACACAAATTGAAAGGTCTATGGAACAAGAGACATCCAGATGATAAAATATTGTCTGGTAACGAGCGTGATATATGGAGTAATTTAAAAGATAAAATGAGCGACGCGTGTAATAATGAACAGTGTTGGTTAAAACAAAAATTTGTAGAGCACGAGTTAACACCTGAATTGACTACTTACACGTTTGCACCAAAAGCTCCCAAGAAATGGATTAAAAATCCACGCGAATGGCTGAACAGTAGTGATATTACAAATGTAATGAAACAATACGAAAACGAATTCAGTGAGTTTGAGTTTATTGGACCATCACCCATAGACTTTGATGACAAGGATAGCGATTCTTGTGTATGGCCAGATATTTGTAATTTCAAATTAAGTGATAAGATTCGCGATAATAAGAAGAAAATCGGTTTTATATTTAATCTGGATCCGCATTATAAGGGTGGTTCACATTGGTTTTCTATTTTTTTGGACATTAAAAACAACTTCTTATTATTTTTCAATAGTACAGGCGATGGTCCGGGTAAGGAAACAACTATTTTAATGGATAGAATTATAAAACAGTCTACCGATATGGGAATCAAATTAAAGAAATTAATTAATAAAAAGTCTCACCAGCGCGAGAATACTGAATGTGGAATATATTGTCTTTATTGTATTAGCGAGTTAGTGACGGAGAATAAAAAGCCCGACCACTTTCTACATACGAGGATTAGTGATAAAGAAATGGAGGAATTGAGATATAATTTCTTTAGCAAACCGAACAATGATAAAGATGATGATAAAGATGATGATAAAGATGATGATAAAGATGATGATAAAGATGATGATAAAGATAAAGATAAAGATAAAGATGATGATAAAGATGATGATAAAGATGATGATAAAGATGATAAAGATGATGACGACGACCAAGACGATTATGAAATAAATAAAGTTTAAAAGAATACAACCATTCTATATTATGTCATTGTTCACTGATAACTCAAATAAACATCTCATATGGAATATGCTATTAGATAATGGAACCTTTAACAAATTAACAAACGAACAGAAACCACATATAACAAAGCGGTTTGATGAAATAGTAGCGGAGATTAGTTTATCTGACCCACTAGAGACATTAGTAAATAAGAATAAGCAGCTTATATTAAAGCTTACAGAAGAAGCAAACACATTATATAACTCTACAACAAGAGATAAAAAACCTCCTATTACGTCAGAGGAGATAATAAACATTAGACAAGAGGAATTTTCAGACGGTCTTAAAAACAAGCAGAGCGAGTTTGATACGTTTATGAACCGACCCCCACCCAACGACATAGATTTCTCGGACAAGGTGGATATGCCAATCGGAAATAATCTTGATTCAATGATGACGCAAGCGATGGCGAATAGAGAGATTGACCTAAATACCAACTTTCCACCAACACAATCTAAGATAAGACAACCATCAACCAATAGGTTTGTAACAAACCTTGTCATAGGCGATTCGGTCGATATTTCTGGAACACCGATAAAGGTTGAAACCGATGAAAATATTATAATCGCATCTATAGTTGAAAGGTTGTCTGTATTGGAAGATACACAACAAAAAATACTAGAACAATTAAATACAAAATATACAAGTATTATTGATAGTAATAGTGACTAAGAATAAATTATACAATATTTAATACATGTTAATTAAATATTGTCATTAAATATCTCCTTGGCTTTACAAAAGACATATGTTTTGATAAGTTCGTGAGGACTGAGAAGATTATCTGCGAGTTCCTCATTAAATTCTATATTCCAATGATGTTTTATAAGCACGAGAATATCCGGCATTATGTTACAGAAATCGAGACACCCCTTTTTATTAAACCAATTATTTGCTATCTCATTACCAATACTATTGTCTTTATAAAAGTGCTCAAATAACAGTTCGTCTATATCGTCCGATGTATTATGACTATGTAGTCTTTTTAAATTAGTGATTATTTTTATAATTTCGTTTTCTAGAAACCCGTCATGTTCATTTTCAGAGCTGTCTGCCATATATTTTACCTACATAAATTTATCGTCTAATTTATAATGTTTAATTATATAAAAAAATATAACGCTAGCTATTAGCCATATACACATAGCCTTTATTATTGGCATTGCGATGCCGTCTGAATTGTTAAGGTAATACCCCATACACGCACAACTTATAAATAAAAGAATCAATGAATATGTTGTGCTAATAGTAAATTGTGCGATGAACTTATTGGTCTTTCCACTTTCCTTCATAAAATAAATCGTCGGAATTAATGATATCGGAAAAGACCACCATATCGCACCCATTAATGGGTCCATATAGGTACCTATGTAGCTTATACTGGCAGTTATCAACCCACCAAGTACAAAATTTTTAAACAGATCATATAGCAACGAGGTCATATATATATATATATATATAGTTTTATTATACTAGCTTTTCAAAAATAAAAGAGGTTTTATTTCCGTCTTTTGTGCCTACCAGGTCTCCTACGTGAATTGGTATACCATCATTATAACTGTCTAAATCATAGACCATGTTATTCTCGGGGTTAATGGCATAAGTAATACCGTCACTCGGATTTTTCCACGTCTTTGCTCTCCATTTTTTAGTTATTTTATTCTGTTCGGCCAGCGTGTCGTTCTCTTCGTCACCAATCCCAGGCACATAGGCAAATTTATTAGATTCAATCTGTCCAAACGAGAAACACTTTAATTGCTCTTTATCATCCTTACCGGAATGGATGATACAATCTATTGACGACTCTTTCACGGCCTTCAGCAGCTTATTAGTAAGTTCTTTTTTCATATTTGAGATTTCATATAATGCCTCGTCGCTGGTCAATATTTTCTTAGGATTAATTCTACTCTTATCCTTCAATCTTAATTCAACCGCTTCATCGTTTTCTATCTGTTCTTTGGTGAATTCCATAAGATATACGAATACTTTTACGGTCTGTAACTCAATGTCTAATTTCTGGTGACTACATATACGTCTGGCTCTGCCAATAACCTGTTGTATACGAACTGGATGCCAATATGGTTCGGTTATGTGAACAAATCTTACATTTTTAAGAGAAATTCCTTCTGCGCCTGATGCAGTAATCATAAGCGTCTTAATTATTCCACCCAACATATTATCTTCAGACATATTTCTAAGCTCTTGGGATAGTTTCGGACTTAGTAGGTCCCAGTCTCCATTAAATATATTGCGGATTATCTCCTTCTCTTCCGATGATTCTGTACCGGTATACAGAGCAAATTTAGGCTTATCCATATCCTCTGGTAAAATATCTATCTTCCATGAACCAGCTACATTTTTAAGCTTGAATTGTGAAAATCCGTTTGCCTCTAATACGAGTTTGAATATACCAATACCTTCAAGCGTTCTGAACTGCGTATATACTAAATGCAGTCCTTCGAAATCATCGTTCTGTATATTTTTAAGCATTCTTAGAAATTTTGGACTATACTCTTGTAGGGCCTCGGGTGTGAGATATTTGTCCTTATCTTCCTCTAGTTTTGCGAGCGCCTGGTCTATTCTGTCCTGATACGACACATTGTCTGTAACTACCTCATTCAACTCGTCATATTCATATGTTCCCTCTACATTGTTTATCATCTCCTCTTTTGATACCGCATCGATTTTATTCTCATTGTTATCCCCTTTTAATATCGCAGATTCCAAATCATTAACATTATCGGGAAGAGGCCTTATTATATGTGGGCGTGGAAAGACAAAATTACAGAATGCTCGTGAAAATATGCGATATGTGGATGATGACTCTTCGAATAGTCCAGCCGACATTTGTTTTTTCTGATTTTTGGCGTTTTGTGATTCAGTTTTTCTCTCGCTGGCACGCGACTCTTCGTAGATAGTAAATTGGAAACTGCTCATCGGGATATTAATGACTTCCAAATCAACTGTTTCATTATACCTAGGCATGAGACTCTCCATATCTCTAAAATATGACGTTAGACCCAATATACGCCTCTTAAATAGTTTCATATTCTTAACATCATTCGTGGTTTCATCCACAAACGCCTTCTTAAATTCTACCAGTGTATCAGGCAATGCCTTATATGATTCAGATTTTATATCTGTTGGTTTCAGTCTAAATCCGTTTTTAGCCAATAATCCTGTAATTTTAGTCACGAACTCATCGTCTGTTAATTCGCCTCGCTCACCAAGATGTACACCCTTATAATCTTCCTTCTGAACCTTGTTTACAAATCCAAATGGATTCCTGGTTATAATTAATGTAGTAGATGTCGGTTTGTAATCAATATAATCCAACATATTTCCACCAAATGTCTTACTAGTAAATATTTTTTCAAAGAACTTCTTGTCCACCCGCTTATCGTTTTTAATCGTTAGTTTAAAAGACCACGACTTAATTTTACCGCGCAGAATATTAAATAGAATCGCAATCTCATTCGGTTTGTTAATAATCGGTGTTCCTGTTAGAAGAACCATTTTGGCGTTGTGAGCATTCATTAAATACTCATACATTTTACCTGATAAAGTGTCCTCCCTCCCCATTTTATTGACGATTCTTCCTATAAAATTGTGTGCTTCGTCTATCACTACGACGGCATTATCAAATGGATTAATAGTATAATTATTAGTCATTTTCCGTAATGATTCGTTGCGCAAACCGTTGTAATTAATAAACCTATACTTGTTGTCTATCATCTTATTCAATTGTTTATCGAGACTACTCTTTTCATTAGCATCTAATGTATCAAAATTTGTGGGTTTTGTTACATTCATTAACCACGCCCCTTTTTGTTTATTAATAAAGTCTACTGGAATTGATAGTGACTGCGATAAAATATTAATTGTCTCCTTCTTATTCTCACCCATTACATCAACGGATATAAACTCCCACCACTGATTTTTTTTATACATATCATCGCCGCATTTTTTCAGCTCTTCCTTATAATTCATACTCAGCGATGCTGGTGTCATTATAATAACACGTCTGCTACTTTTAAGACCTTCCGCGATGGCAATTGACGAGCACGTTTTACCAGACCCTAAGCCGTGATATAGCAATACACCTCTATAAGGCGTATATTGTGAGATATAATCTCTAACCAGTTTTTGATGAGACATCAGTTTAAATCCATCACCATCTGTTTTATCACACGATGCGTTCTTCTTGTCGCGCGCAATATCCAATTTATACTTGTTGAAAATGCCTGTTACAAAATTTACAAATATCTGTCTATTATTAAGATAATATGCCGACGCTCTTATCTTGTTAACCTCTTGTTTGGTCCCTATTCTGTTTCCAATAGTTTCATTATTAATTTCAACCGATACAACCGGACCTATGTTAGCTATACCTTCGGGTGCCTTTGTTTTTTCAATGATAATTTTTGGAGCGACTGTAGGATCATTGGATTTTAATTTAATCTTGCGTTTTATTTTCTTTGGTTTTTTTGTTACAGCATCCTGTATGTCGGTTGGGACATTGTCCTGTATGTCGGTTGGGACATTGTCCTGTATGTCGGTTGGGACATTGTCCTGTATGTCGGTTGGGACATTGTCCTGTATGTCGGTTGGGACAATGGTGGCCAACCTATTTCGCTTGTCTATATTTCGTAGGTTCCCTTTAATGTTTTTTATAAACTCCATCCTATCAATTGTGGAATTTTGAGTATTATTTATAACCCTTATATTAATTCCCACACGTTCTCGTGATTTCGGTGTTTTCTTAACCTTTAATTGTTCAAAAAATTCATTTGGCATCTATGAAATTAGGAAACAAAAAATTTTTACGTTAATCAATAATATCTAATGCCTTCTGACAAGCAATTTGTTCGGCTTTCTTTTTAATCTTGTGTGTGGCGCTGGAAAGAAATACGAATATATGTTCGCCTTTATCTGACAATTTGGTTATATTATTAAAAGAACCATACTCTGAAAACTCCTGTGCATCGTCAATATTAACAGCGTGAATCTCCTTATTCAAACAAATATATACACCCATTTCATATCCTGTATCAATATCGTGTGATATTTCAAGATAATCAGGAGTGGTCTTAAACTCTTTTTGAATTTTAACCTGTAGTATATTTTTATAATTGTCATCGGTGCTGACCAATTTTACAAAATCAACATGTTTGTCAAATATGCTCTCTACAAATAGTTGCGACATTTGAAACCCTGGACCACAATGAAATATATTCTTGAACCATCCGTCCTCGTCGGAGATATCTATTTTATTGAAATCAAGAAATAATGCGCCAAGGAATGCCTCGAATAAGCAACCAAGTTTTTTCAAGTTAGTCCGTGTTTTTTTCTCTTCGGCGTGTCTCGACATAATTAGCCATTTATTGAGTTTCATTTCATATGCCAATCGACCGATATGTTCGTTTTTAACCAGAGCAATTTTCTTCTCCGTCATAAACCCCTCATCCGCTTTAGGAAAACGTCTATACAAATTATATTTTGTAATCAGCTCTAGAACACCGTCTCCAATGAACTCAAGGCGTTCGTTTGACTTTGTTTTCAATGCTATACAGTCAGCTGGTTTATCTACAATAGTAATATTAGCGTCGGTGTTCTCGATTACAGGGCGCTTCGTATACGATTTGTGTACGAATGCGCGCTTATATAGGTCTAGATTATTAACCTTAGCTGTAACTCCATATGTTTTTAGAATATATTGAACTTCGTTCAATGTAATCTCTCTGTTCTCAGAATTGAATGGGTCAAATACGAGGTTACCATCCTCTGAAATAACGTCACCATCCTGTGTGATACTTTTAATATCTTCCATCGTGCTCATTAAATTATATAGTGACCATTATTTAAACCTTTATATAAACAATATAATGCATAATTAAGATTGTAGAAAGTAATTTAAAAAAATATCGTAAACTAATTGAATGCTAATTAAAATAGATGTAAGAGAGACATCTTTAATCGAAAAATGTGAAAACATGGTATCTAATTTCCAAAACATAAAATTACAGATTGTCCAATTACATATTGGAGACGCAATTATATGTGATGATGAAGGTTGTGAGTTGATAGTAATAGAGAGAAAGACGCTTAATGACCTGGCCTCCAGTATAAAGGACGGACGCTATAAGGAACAAGGTTATAGATTAAACGGAATGCCTCAACACAATCATAATATTTTTTATTTAGTTGAAGGAACGTTACAGACATATAATCCAAATAAATCACATCTAGAGAGAAAGGCACTACTTTCTTCATTCATCTCAATTACTTACTTTAAGGGATTTTCAATACATAGAACCGATAATGTCATGGAGTCGGCAGAGTGGATGCTTGCCTATGCTAATAAAATTCACAAAGAAAAGACCAAACCATACTATAATGATATTAATGAGATGGAAGTGAATAAACCAATGGATTATGTCAATGTTGTATCAAAGGTGAAAATGGACAATATTACAAAGGAAAATATTGGCGCGATAATGTTATCTCAAATACCACGTGTTAGTTCTAAGATTGCGATAGCAGTTATGGAAGTATATGAAACAATATACAACCTTATTATAGAATTGAAGAAAAACCCTAAAATACTGGAGGGACTTTCATTAGAGTCAAATGGTAAATTTAGAAAAATATCAAAAACAGCCACAGCTAATATATATAACTATCTGATACCTAATAGCAATCCTAGTATATCCGTAGATACAGAATAGATATTATAACAACATATTATATATGGCTAGAAAGGTAAAAGAGACCTTAAAATATATATGTATTTTAATCATCGTATCTATACCAGTATTAATTATAATTAGAACTACAAATTGGCAATCATCGATTATCACAAGAATGATAAAGACACGGGAAGGATACAGTATGAATGATATAGATGATGATGAGGGTGATGAGGATGGTGAGGGTGATGAGGGCGATGAGGGTGATGAGGGTGATGATGAATTGGGTGGTAAAATGTCTAGCACGAATAAACTTTCAAGTATGCCTATTAATAGTAGTAAATGCGATAGTAGCACCGATAATTTAACGCGCGGTAAAATCAGAAATATAGTGAAATTAAGAAAAAGTTACGAAAATAGTGGTGGTACAGTCAAGGACGATTTATATACAAAATACTATACGGCGTGGTATGACGCAGACGCGGATGAATGGGAAAATGAGAATGTAGATAAAAAAAATACAGAATTAAACACGATATGTAAATTAATGAATTTCGAAGCGGCCGAAATGAAAATTAGGAGTAGTTAATGGGTGATGTGTTATTAAATAATTTCAAAAAATTTAAAGACAAATACATTTTTATTAGTGATAATATATGTATTATGATTTCAATGTTAAACAGCTAGTATTAGAAGTTTATATAGATTGTTTTTTGTTTGTATATAATGGTTATACCAACATTATAAAATATATAAAATAATCACTTATGTGATTTAATCTGACAACACAATTATGTATAAAATGTTGTTTTTGAAAGAGAATATATAGCAAGCAACAAAATAATTACTGTTATAATAATTATCGAAATTACTTTTTCATACTCATAGTCTTGTTCGTAATATATAACAATAGTATTGCGTTGGTCAATAGCAGCATTAGCTGCCTGAATTACAGATTCTGCGACCACCTGATTCTCGGAATGGATATATATTACCATTTTTTCTTGATTTCCTTTACAGTAAGGACAACCCTCTAGTCTATTTGGATATGCATTTTTATATTTTTCATAACAGACTTGACATACAAGATGACCCTCAATATTACAATAGTCTATCATCTCACCCTCTTCTTCGCACCATGTACAATTCATTATTTATGTATATTAATAATGAATTGTTATATGAATCAATTTATTTATTTAACATATATGGCAGAGTTAGTTCTATCATTATTATCGCCTATTGTGTCGCGTTCATCATACATATTGTCAAGAGGCGTTTCAAGACCAATATATTGTCCCTGAGGATCGTGTGCTGGAAAGCTGTTTCTGTTATATGGTGGGTCGTCCCTCCCTGCGTCCAACAATTTAGTGTTGTTCTGAGAGTGTGTATCACGCAATCCACCTTGCATATTCTCTGGACTCGGTCTTGCCTTATATATACGCTCACCCTGTGTATTATATACTTCTTGTAAATATAGTACAGGACATCGTATACCTTGACTTCTCTGCCATTTCATAAACTGGACATATTCATCAAGATTATTGAATTTTAAAGGATTTACGCCAGGGACATCTGCCAAATTTGAATTACTTAAATAAAGTGTAGTACCGCGTTGTATTAATACATTAGGGCATCTATTATTATGGACATCTGTATATCCTTCTACTAGTGGTTTATTAATAACAAAGTTTAATCCAAGACCAAATAGAATTATTATGAATGATATTTTAAGAATATACATCGCAGTCATTATATATAATTATATAGATATTTTATATAATGAAGTTCATTAGTATTCTTAAACACGGTCATAAATTTGACGAATTAATGAAGGGAGGTCCAGCCCTCGTTAAGTTTTTCCATCCGTCGTGCGGACATTGTATAGATATGGCACCACATTGGACTTCGCTCAAAGATAAATTGAAGGACCATCACCACCGTAATATTAATGTTATAGAGGTTCACGCCGACACACTTCCCGATATTAAAAGTGATTGTGCTAAAAACATACCAGGGTATCCAACTATTATGGAGGTATTACAACACGGTAGGGCTGGGAGAGAGCATAAAGGTGAGCGGGACACAGAAGCACTCCATGATTTCTTCTTAAAAACTTTTAAAGATACCGAAGGCAAAATACAGGATGGTGGAGGGAATAAACGCAGGACAAAGACAAAGACAAAGACAAAGACAAAGAGTAAACGCAGAAAGAATACAACCGGCAAACGTAAGCGCAAACGTAAGCGCAGGCGTACAAAGAAATACAAAAAATAAAAACAAATTATTAAGGCATAAACATATAGCCTCCCAATGTCATAAACGCAAGACCTATAGCCTTATATAATGTAAATTGTTGGGCAGCAAGAATATACACCGCACCACCCGAGACAGCCATCGATATCATGAACCCCGAAAGTTTCATTGTTTCTACTGCGTGGTATTGTAAGAGCATCGATGCGAATACTCGCACACTCGTTCCAAATAGGCCCAGACCTGCAAGACCAAGCCATTCAGTGTTTGTCAAGTTTCTCAATTCCGTAATCGCGGTATTCTTTCCATTGCTGGTAAAAAGCACCAACATTGATATGAATATAAAACTTGATGTAAGATCAAATAAGACAAGAGCCTTGGGTGATATTTTTTTAATAATATGTTTTGCGTATGCCGAAGTTGCCCACCCAATAATGGCAACAACAACGTAGAATATATATACTGCGTTCTTATTTTTCAACACACTCATTATATGATATGTATATATAATAGTTAACTAATAACATTTATTTATACAATAGGGCTAATTATTGTATAAACTCTAAAATTGAATTAGATATAATCATAATATTAATGTAGTATAATGAACGTTTCATACAGACTTTTGAGTTTCGCGACCTCTGATAACGAGAAGCCTCAGGACGATAGTGCCAGTGGTAGCGAAGATGACAATAGCTGTGGGTCTGATTACGAGCAACCCAAAAAACAGCAAAAAAAAGACAATAAGGAGTTTCTTGTACAGATGTTTGGTATCAACGAGAGGGGCGAGACCGCGTCTATATTCGTAACCGGATACACTCCGTTCTTTTATGTTAAGGTTCCTACGCATTGGAAATCTAACGATAAACACGTATTCCTCGACCAGCTGAGAAATGACATGGGTGACTGGTATAAGGATTGTATATTTAGTTCAAAATATGTAAATAAGAAAAAATTATACGGATTTGACGGCGGTATCACTCACAAGTTCCTACTTATTCAGTTTAATAATGAGGCAGCAATGAAAAAGGCAAAAAATCAATGGTATAAATGGTGTAAACGTCATCCTAGAGACGACGATACTGATGTAATGCGAGATAGTAACGTGGTCCGTAAATTGTATAGCTATCAAGGAACTGATATCTACGAGGCAAATATTCCACCCATGTTGCGAATGTTTCATATTCGCAAAATGAGTCCCTCGGGCTGGATTGAATTACCTGCAGCAAAAACGGTGGTTCATAAATATCATACGACGTCGTGTAAATACGAATACACTATAAATTATCGTTCTTTGAAACCACTTCCTAATAAAGAAACACGTGTTCCATATAAAATAGCTAGTTTTGATATTGAGGCTTCTAGTAGTCACGGCGATTTCCCTCTTGCTAAAAAGGACTACAAGAAATTGGCGACGAATATCATCGATAAATGGGATAACGAAACTGACAACGAGGACACGCTTCGTTCTATGATACTTACTGCTTTTAAGATACCTGGATATGGAGAAGACGACATAGAGATTGTTTATCCCAAAACACACATCAACGAATCACAGGTAAATAGTTCATTCAACCGTTGGATTACGATAAATCTAGACAATATAGACATAAGCGGCTTTGATGAAGGTGAGAGCGAACCGACCGAAGAGCGCGAATGCGACAATGAGGGTTCTGTCAATGTCACCAATGAAGACGCATATGCTTTTACGTTTAAGAAAAAAAAGACAGTAATTGTTAAACGAGGCACGGTTATCAACTGGCTAAATGACACCAGTATTAAACGCGATATTAAACTGGCTAAATTGACAAAATCGTTTGATACTGATTTTCCACCGCTTAAAGGAGACGAGGTAACATTTATTGGAACCACGTTTCTCCGATATGGCGAAGAAGAACCTTATCTGAACCATTGTATTGCAAAGGACACGTGCGACAAACTTCCACAAGTTAAAAATTCGTTGATTGAAAGCTACGCTACCGAGAAGGAGGTTATGCTTGCGTGGAGCAAACTGATTCGCGAAGAGGACCCCGATATTATAATTGGATACAATATATTTGGTTTTGACTATAGCTTTATGTACGAGCGTGCGGAGGAACTGGATTGTGTGGAAAAATTCATGCTACTATCAAGAAACAAAGGCGAATCGTGTTTGTCTTCCAAGTGGGAGGACCGAAAAGAGGTCAAGGGGCTAGAAAAAAATTCCATATTCATTGCGAGTGGACAGCACGATATTGAATATATTAAAATGCCTGGCAGACTACAGGTTGATATGTATAATTTCTTCAGAAGGGAGTATCAACTAATTAAATATAAATTAGACTATGTGTCTGGCTACTTTATTGGCGATAAAGTAACAAAGATAGAGCATTCGGAAAACTCCACCAAGATTTTCAGCAAAAATCTCACAGGGTTAGAGAATAGCACGTTTGTCAGTTTCGATGAAGAGGCGCATAGCGTGGACCAATATAAGGAAGGTGCGAAGTTTGAGGTATATGATATTGACGCGGAGGCGGGGACGTTCCACATTAAGGGTATCGAAAGTCCCGATATGACGAAGAAGGTGCGATGGGGTCTGGCGAAGGACGACGTAACACCACAGGACATTTTCAGAATGACAAACGAGGGTCCAACGGAGCGGTCTTTAATTGCGAAATATTGTATTCAGGATTGTAATCTGGTTCATCATCTGATGAATAAAATAGACGTGATTACTGGTTTTGTAGAGATGTCCAGTTTGTGTAGTGTTCCACTGGACTTCCTTGTTATGCGCGGACAAGGAATCAAATTGACGAGTTACATTGCCAAAAAATGTCGTGAGAAAAACACGCTCATGCCTGTAATTGAGAAATCAAATGATAATGGCGGGTATGAGGGCGCAATTGTTCTTGACCCAAAATGCGATTTGTATCTGGACGATCCGGTTGCGTGTGTGGATTATAGCTCACTATATCCGTCATCAATGATTAGTGAGAATATATCCCACGATAGCAAAGTTTGGACAAAGGAATATGATATGCTCGATACACTTATAAAGGAAACGGGTGAAAGAGATGCGAGGGGCGATTTTATATATGATAATTTAGAGGGCTATGAATATGTAGACATCACATATGATACATACCAATGGCGGCGCAAAAATGGAAATGAGAAAGCTGCTATGGAAAAAGTTAAAATAGGATATAAAACGTGTAGGTATGCACAGTATCCAGATGGTAAGGCGGTGATGCCATCCATTTTAGAGGAGCTTTTACACGCGAGAAAGACAACACGCAAACTCATTAAAAAAGAAAATGATGAGTTTATGAAAAATGTTCTCGACAAAAGACAGCTCAGTATTAAACTGACGGCTAATTCTCTTTACGGACAAACAGGCGCGAAAACTAGCACATTCTATGAGAAGGATTGTGCTGCTTCTACGACCGCGACCGGACGCAAACTCCTTGTTTACGCACAACGCGTTATTGAAGAGGCATATAATAATATTGTGGTCGATACAAAAGACCATGGAAAAGTGAAGACGTATGCCGAATATGTTTATGGAGATACAGATTCGGTATTCTTTAAATTCAACTTGCGAGAGTTGGACGAAACGCCTATTATAGGAAAGAAAGCTCTGGAGATTACCATTGAACTGGCGAAACAGGCCGGTGAGTTGGCGAGTAAGTTTCTTAAAAATCCGCACGACCTTGAGTATGAGAAAACGTTCCTACCGTTTTGCCTGCTCTCCAAGAAGCGTTATGTTGGAATGCTCTATGAAGACGACCCTGAAAAGTGCACACGCAAATCAATGGGTATTGTTCTCAAGCGTCGCGACAATGCTCCTATCGTAAAGGACGTATATGGTGGTATTATTGATATCTTGATGAAGGAACAGGACATTACTGCTGCTGCGAAATTTCTAGACGATTGTCTAACTGATATTGTAGATGAAAAATATGGGATGGAGAAGTTGATTATTACCAAATCGCTGAGAAGTGGCTATAAAAATCCGAAACAAATCGCACACAAGGTGTTGGCCGACCGAATTGGAAAGCGAGACCCAGGAAACAAGCCCAGCAACGGTGACCGCGTTGCGTTTGTTTACATCGAAAATCCTGATAAAAAAGCGCTACAGGGCGATAGGATTGAGACACCAGAGTTCATATTGGAGAATGATATAAAAATCAATTATTCGTTTTATATTACAAATCAGTTAATGAAACCTATTCAGCAGGTATTTGCTCTTGTATTAGAAAAATTACCTGATTTCCGAAAAGCCAAAGGAAAAACTGATCTGCGAAAATGGAAGAATCAGTTAAGAAAACTTCGCGAAGAATACCCCGACGATATTAACTATAATAAAAAGCTAGATGTCCTTAGAGGGAAAGAAGTAAAGGCTGTTCTATTCGACAAATATCTTGTTAAAATTAAGAATAAGCAGTTGGGTAACCAGAGTATTGGGTCTTACTTCAAGGTTGTATAATATTATTTAATAAATGTTCAGAGATGGGTCGTATGATGTTCGGTGAGTCATATAATTTGGCTGTGTGCTGTTATTTTCTATTGGCGCATACAATGAATATTCTAATGAGATATTACTTGGTGTATCTGTGAGGTTGCTAAGAATATCGTTTGCAATCTGTTCAGCAATATTTGTTAACTCGCTATTAGAACCCGCGGCGTCATCATCATCACCAAGACCGGCACCAAGACCGGCACCATCATTACGCACATCCTCGTTTACTGGAGATATATTGCGTGGGCTATTATTAATCGTGTCTACACGTGAATAGCTGCGAATATCATAACGACACATTGGGCATACTGAATTATGACCAAACCATTCATATAAATTATCGCGATTGAACGTGTGTCCACATTGGATAATCTGTGTAACGTTATCCGTTGCTCCGAATGTGTCGCGGGTGATTGGACATGTATTATTTTGTGGCGAGACGATATTTTCAAATGTATCGGTATTCGTTGCGGAATTTATCTCTAATGCGGATGGAATATTTGCCCTTCTTGTAATTCTATGATTAGGTGTAAATAAACTATTAAATCGTAATCGCGCATTTGATGAAGATTGTGATGGTGTAGTGGTTACTGGTGGAATATTATTCGCCTGTGGTCTCCTATTAACACCCTGTGTCTCGGTTGTAGCCGTTTGGGGTCTATTAATCGTCTGTAAGTTAGTATTTAACCCAGTATTACTTGGGGAATCGTTATATTGAAAATAACTGTATGGGCTGTGAGTATTTGCCGTATTACGATGATTGATAAGTTGTCTCATATTTCTCTCCTGATGACTCATTAGGTTCACCATATTATTCATAAGTCGTCTGCTCATATGGACATCATCAACATAAGTGTTATTTTGCATATGTAATACTATAATATAAATATGTTTAAATAAATGTTTTGAATAACCTATAACATAATGACGAATAATTTTGATGAATATAAAGATAAAGGACTAACGGGATTAGCAAATGTGGGAAATACGTGCTATCTAAATTCGTGTATGCAGGTGCTATCACATACATACGAACTTAACGATTTCTTAAAGGAAAAGAGCTATAAGAATAAGATTAATCGCAAACCCGAATCGGTATTGCTTGTAGAATGGGACAAGCTTCGCGAAATGATGTGGAGCAGTAACTGTACTATTGCTCCACATGGGTTCGTTCAGTCAGTACAGCAAGTAGCCATTCTTAAGAACAGAGATATTTTTTCAGGGGACAGTCAGAATGATATTCAGGAGTTTCTAATTTTCATTATTGATTGTTTTCATGGCGCATTATCGCGCGAGGTTGATATGCAGATAACAGGTGATGTTAAAAACACAACTGATAGAATGGCAAAGTTGTGCTACGAAATGATGAATAATATGTACACAAAGGAGTATTCTGAGATGCTTGATATATTTTACGGCATTCATATTTCTAGAATCATTTCTCTGGATGGTAATATTCTGTCGGACAGACCAGAGCCGTTCTTAATCCTTAGTTTACCGATACCGGATAAACAATCTCTGTCGTTATTTGACTGTATGGACGAGTATTGTAAAAATGAGGATTTATTTGGAGAGGACGCGTGGATGAACGATAAAACTAACGAGAAGCAAGACGTGCAGCGTGGAATCATATTCTGGAGTTTACCCGAAGTATTGATTATTGATTTAAAGCGATGGAATGAACGAGGAGATAAAAATAACAAAATGGTAGATGTCCCACATTCAAGTGTTGATCTAACCAGATACGTTTATGGATACAACAAGGAAAGTTACGTATATGATTTGTTTGGAGTGTGTAATCATTCTGGTGGCTCTGCCGGAGGACATTACCACGCAATCATTCGTAATGCAAACGGAAAATGGTATAACTTCAATGATACGTTGGTTAATGAAATCCCCGAATCTGAAATTATCAGTCCGTATACATATTGCTTTTTCTATCGTAAAAAAAAATAGTTAAGTAAATATATATGGCTACAAATAATGTTGTGGATATTCCCGATACAGTTATTAATGACGTGGATAATGAGCAAGAGGTTGATACTACACCGCAAGAGGTTGATACTACACCGCAAGAGATAGAGCCTGAACCCGATAAAGGGTTTGGTGAGTATTTATCAACATTAATAAAAAATAACGCATTTGTGATAATTTTAATAATTGTATTATTAGCGTATATATTCTTGTTTTCATCTTTAGGAAACAGACCTAATGCCTCATCTCCGTTATCTATGAATGGAATGATGGGTGCGAATGCTGGTGCGAATGCTGGTGCGAATGCTGGTGCGAATGCGATGAATTCCTTTACAGGCGCGGTAAAATCAGCCACCGCTAGTGTGAATGATAATGCCCCAAAAGCAAGTAATGGCAAATCAGGTAAATACTTATTGGAGTTATTTTTATGGTCAATCTTTGTTCTGTTAATTATGTTAAATGGTGTGCTGTATATCTTTAATGTGGATGTAGTGACTAGTGTTACAAATTTATTAGGGAACGTTCCACAGGTGGAAGTGATTGTTGATACCGATGGTGTAAAAAAGATACAAAAGGTTAAACCAAAAGAGGTATATCATATTCCAGGCAACCACTATGATTATGAATCAGCAAAAGCAATATGTAAGGCACGCGATTCCAAACTAGCCAGTTATAGCGAAATGAGTAAAGCATTTGACAAGGGTGCTGACTGGTGTGGATATGGTTGGTCTGAGGGTCAAATGGCGTTGTTTCCCACACAGATGGAAAAGTGGGAGAAACTCCAAAAAATTGATGGTCATGGAAACGACTGTGGGCGTCCTGGTATTAACGGTGGCTACATTGATAATCCCGATGTTCGCTATGGTGTCAATTGCTTCGGAGACAAGTCTAAGATAACTGCGTCAGAAGCACTGTTAATGTCGGAATCGACACTTTATCCTAAAACACAGAAGGAATTGGATTTTGATAAGAAGGTCGATTATTGGAGAACAAAAATCCCAGATATTTTATTGGCACCATTTAACCATAACAACTGGAGTATTTTATAAAAAATCTATTTGATAATTTATAATATAATTAACGGCGTTTATTAGTTCTAATTCTGGTTTTTTTTTTCCGGTTTATTTTCAATCTTTTTTTTGTTTGTTTTTTTGTATTTATTTGGGCTAAATTAAACAGCTTATCGTATATTGAATTATCTATTATATTTGTGGTTTTTTCACTATATCTTGGTGTTAGTTTGTCTTGAATGAATAATAATCCGGCAGGCACCGCCAGATCATCAAAGAGAGAACTAACTTTATTAAGGACTTTTTTACCACTATTCATTGTTACAATTGCTGGATTGTTAGAGTTTAATAGTATATTATTAACCTTGAACCCTCCACATATAGTTTCATTATCTGAATTCTTGGTAATAATTAAATCATCTAAAGAAAAAGACATATATAATAAGGGTCTAATATTTACTTTTGATAAGAACGTTTAATCTCACTTGATATCTTTACCTCTCTTGAATTTTTAATCACGTCCATAATAGATGTAACGTCGTCTTCTTCTGGTATGCACTTCTCCAAACATTTTTTTATGTATGTTAGAGTTAGACCTGTACTTTGACGCGTGGTTCCGAACTTTAGTGAGCCATTATTAATATTGATGGTCGTGCTATTTAAATTTTCGGTCTCTACATAATCCAATATCGTATCGCTAATTTCGCTCCGTTTATTTTTCATATTTTTCAGCGTGTCGGACATATTCTTAATTTCGTTGTCAACCATGACCCACTGCTTGATATTTTCTTGAAATCCATCCATTATATGATACCACTGATAAATTATATTTATGTTTGTTTCGCATATTGTATTACATAATAAGACAATATGTGATGTATAAGATTTTCAGAATTTAACCTTCATAGACTTACGTACGCTCTTAAGTCCATTGGAAAGACCCTTTTTATTATTACGCGTTTTGTTCTGGAAGAACTGCTGAAGCGTAAGAAGGCCAAACGGTAGAAGCGCGTTCGTAACCATACTTCCGCCCTTCATTGTCCGCTTCTTACCGCGACGCGACTTGCGAACCTTTTTTTTGCCGGTTTTATTGCGCCGTCTCCTGCCGCCACCCATGATAGCTAATAAATCACCTCCTTTCATTATAATATACTCAAAGAAAAAATCATATTGATTGAAAAGGGGTCTTATTACGAAGAAGAAGAATAAATATTCCTAAATGTAAGAGGAAACTGATGATAACAAATATAAGGGATAGATAAATATATGGGTATATTTCGATAAGGATAATTTCTATAAGTGGTGTCATTAAATTTTTGAGTTCGTTTTTAACATCATCTCTCCGTATTACTTCTAAACATTGTTCTATAAGGGTATTTTTCATATTAATATTAGTATCTATATATTTATGTTGAATTTAATGCGTCTTAATAGTAGCTATATTATATATTAAATTTTTAATGGACCTATACAAACCAACAAAAGAGTTTGATTTTAATTTATTATCTTTAGAAAGTCCGCAATCTATTCAGGGAGGGACACATTTTACTAAAATAAACATGAACAATGACAAACCCCTTTATATTCAGATGCCTAAATGTGCCACCAAGCAAGGTGTGGTTAAAACAAACAGAGGAATGTATTCCGACCTTCTATATAATAAAAACAATAGTGAAGCTCTCATTGATTGGTTATTGGCTCTTGAAAAACACTGCCAATCAAAAATAAATGAGAGGAGGGAATTATGGTTTGTAAGTGAAATGTCCGAAGATGACATTGAAACTTATATGACACCTGTATACCGTCTGTATAAGTCTGGTAAAAATCTTCTCATACGAACTATGATAGATGTAGACAGAGCAACAGGTACAGGTAAGTGTATGGTATATGACGAAAATGAAGATAAATTAGAATATTCTGCGCTCGGTGACAGTAATATAATACCACTTATTCTAATCGAAGGAATAAAATTTACTTCAAAAAGTTTTGATATTGAAATTAAGTTGGTTCAAGCGATGGTATTAAATAAAGATCCGGAAGTAATGCAGACGTGTTTAATTAAGAGGGATGGGGAAAGTAATAGTAAAATAGCGATATCTCCTCCAGTCGTCGAAGCACCTCCTCCAGTCGTCGAAGCACCTCCTCCAGTCGTCGAAGCACCTCCTCCGGTCGTCGAAGCACCTCCTCCAGTCGTCGAAGCACCTCCTCCAGTCGTCGAAGCACCTCCTCCGGTCGTCGAAGCACCTCCTCCGGTCGTCGAAGCACCTCCTCCGGTCGTCGAAGCACCTATTAATCATGAACAATCGAAAGGAATATTAGATTATGATTATGTTCAAGAGGAACAGGATTATTTAGAAAAAATAAATAATGATTTAGAAGAAATAACAATTGAGCCTGACGATAGTGAAACTGTTTCGATTAAAGAACCAAATGAAATATACGCGGAAATATATAAGGCTGCCCGCGCAAAGGCTAAGCGTATGCGGAAGGCCGCGATTGAGGCATTTTTAGATGCCAAAAAAATTAAAACACAGCATTTACTTGATGATGTAGATTCTTCAGACGAAGAATATTCATCAGACGAAGAATTAAACTCTTTTTAGCAAAAAGTATGCGAATTTATTAAAAAATTTTATTTTTTTATTTTTTAATTTATATAATGAAGTTGTTAAAAAATCTGAAGAAGTTCATCAAAGCAAACCACTTAATTGCTATTTTAGGATTATTTGTTCTTATTGTTGCCATTAGCCAATTCTCCAAGCGTAAATCGAATGTAACCGATAATATGCACAGTGGTACGTCTCCACAAAAAATGGCACCGGGAAGTATTCCCGAAGGCGCGCCGGGTGGTGGTGAGGACACCTACGCCACCGTCCAGCCGAGCGCTCCTGCGACCGATGCTCAGGTGGGTGGGATGGACACCCCGACGCACAACGAACTGCTTCCTAACTCGGCACCGCACGCCGAAGCAGGTGACATGAACAACAACAACCTACTCAGTGCAGGACACCATATCGGCATTGACACTGTTGGTGGTTCCAGAGGCAATGCCAATTTACAACTCCGCGCGGATCCGATGATTCAAAAGGTGGACGTTGGTCCGTGGGGACAGAGCACCCACGAGCAGGATACCATCGGTCTCAAAATTGCCTAGATATCCAGTGATTATTTGTTAAAATATTGATTAAGTATATATGAAAATCAACATTTTAGGTTACATATTAATAGCTTTTGTCTTGATAATAGCATACCGCATATTTCAGGAATCCGAATATTTAAATTTAAAATGTATCATTTCGGATGTTGATGGTAAGCGGTATTGTGTTCGAGAGCGGAGCAAGTTAACACTCGCCGCGGATTTATTAGCAACGATTAACCTTAAGATGAATAAACTCGTTACATATGTAGGTGACAAATATCCAGATAGAGAGAATATTAAACGTCTTGTAAAGGGATACAATCCTAAAAAAATAAGTGAGACGTTACCAACCAGCGAATACACCGCATACAGTGAAAATAAGGGAGAGAAGATCGCATTCTGTCTAAATACAGAGAAGAAGAAAGGTAGCCGCATGATTGACGAGAACACTCTGATGTTTGTTGCGCTCCACGAATTGTCACACGTAGCCACTAAGAGTATTGGACATACGGAAGAATTCTGGAACAATTTTAAATTCCTATTGAAAGAGGCCGATACCATAAAGATATACATACCCGAAGACTACAAGAAAAAAAGTAAACGTTATTGTGGAACTAGTATCGTAGACAATCCGTATTTTGATTTATGATTTATGATTTATGATTTATGATTTATGATTTAGTAATTGTAAATAATTGAAATGATATATAGAGATTTTAATTAGAAATATCTATATATAAAAATGAATACCGAAGATATAACAGAACATCCAATTCTACAGGCGTCAGAAATATATGCTGATATACTCCATAGCACAAGCATGACGAACCACGTAATTAAACTATTGGGTAATGTTTGTAATGTAACCTTAGTTCCGTATTGTTATTTTCATACCGAATACATGGATTATGAGGTTAAAAAAGGCGATACATATACAAACACTCTTAATAGCGATGCCTATTCCATTGAAGAAATTGACCTTAATGATATCAACGATATTGTTTCATTTGTAGTTCCATTATTCCGAAGTAAAATCCCCGAACAAGAGAAGGGGAACAAAATATGCGGGTTGATAGCCGTTCCAATCCCAAATGATGATTTTCCTGATGCAAACCAAGACCATTATGTGTCGTATGTCTATGATAATGGCACACTTATGTATTTTGACTCAGCAATCGACGATGATTATAAGACGACTGAAACGTATAATATTTTGATTACAACATTCAATCCTGATAAAATAGTTGTAAATAAGAAAACATTCGAAACCGCGTGTGGGGTATCTGAATCCCACCACAACTATATCGCACAAAATATATTTTGCCATACTTGGTCTTTATGGTTTCTATATCAGACCCTAGTTAAGGGTAATGGAATGTCTACGATTAATAGAATGGCACCTAGGTCAACCGGTGACGAGTATGACCGCGACACGCTGATTATAATCAAAAGATTCATCTACAATATATTACTTGGTAATTTAGAACTTGTATTTAATAAAAAAAACCTTTCACGGTTTGACTCATTCAGATACATTATTGAGAATAACAAGCCTTCTGAATACACCGAGATAATTAAGGGGTATTAATAGTGTGTCTGGATTAGTGACATTTAATTATTTAGTCCTAAATTTATTTTTTTACAATGCTCCATATTTGAACATCATAATTTTGTGTAGTTTTCATAGGAACAATATTGGTTATTTTCCATTTACTATTATCAAGTGTAGGAAAGAAAGTATCACAATCGAATTTATTATTAATAAAGGTAATGACAGCCTCAGTTGATAGATTATTGTCGATAAACTGCTTATATATTGTTTCGCCACCAATTATCCATGTATCGTCGTAATTATTATTTTCGCAAAACTCGGTTATATCAGCAATGGTTTTGAATGATACAACGTTGTCGTTTTCTCTCGCCTCGTCTATGGTTAATGATGATGATATTATTAGATTATCTCTATCTTTCAGATGTTTGCCATTAAAACTCTCCCATGTATTCCTACCCATAATAACAGCGTTGTTTCCATTACCCTTGGTAAGTTTAGAGAAGAATTGCATATCCTCCTTTATTTTCCAGGGCAACACTCCATCTTTTCCAATTCCACGATTTTGACACATTCCAGCTATTATTTTGTATTTCATAATATAAAATAATGTAGTATATTTTTATATATATATGTCTCAAATATATAAAGTAGCACATCTCAAAAATAACGAGATTCAAACACTATATGTATTTTATGGCAGCAAGATACGGAACATTGATTATGAAGCCGAACAATTACAGAATAGATTCGAAAATGATAAGAACGATGAATTATTCACAGACGTATTTTCTGCTATGCTGTTAAAAGATTTAAAAGAGAAGGGCACTACCGTTAAGTTTGTTGATATGAAAATCCACAATGATGATACGATTGAAACAATTAAAACCAAAATACTATATGCGAATAATGATGATATTGATTTTTCCTTTTATGAGATATACCTTTTTATTAAACATAGTAGACCACAAATCCCTGAAAAAATATATGAAAATCTCACACAAAACAACTCATATGACCTAATTAGGCTTCACTTAGAACAATATTTACACAATATTAATAAATCGGAACTAATAAACACCCTTGAAAATAAAGAGGTTTATGAATATGATGATATTATAAATCTCAAATTAACAGAGGATTCTTACATTACAAATAAATCAATTGATCAGAAGATAGTAGTGAAGGATACAAATTATCCGTATTTTGTTAACCCATACGATATTACCGAAATAGGAGAACTATTAGATAACAGTCAAGAAAACATGACTACTACCACAAACAATAGTCTTTTAATGAACTTTGGTGATTTTGAGAACGATATTATTTATATGTGCCTGACAAAGGATGTAATTGCCACAACGAATGATAAAAATTTGTCAGAAGAGAGTTGTATAAAAATTTACTTTCCAAAGTTATTTGACAAGAACATTACATCGCTGGCAATGATTGAATCAAATAATGATTCGCTATCATTTGCCAGCAAAAATATGGTATCAGAGGGATTTATGGTAAAAGAGCACAATATCAACCTCTTGATAGACATTCATAACACAGGTAAAGTAGAAGATGAATTGGATTACGTAAAACAAGGTATTACCTCCATCGATTTAGTATTACACCCACCTTCATCGTTTAATCTTCCTCTGGATGTGGTATTTAAATTGATTAACACAACCGAGGATATTCCTCTCACAAAGTATAACCCAGGGAAAAGTCAAGAGAAAATGTATCGTCTTCACACATCATATACCGCAACGAACGGTAAGAAAATTCCCACTTTACAACCCAAAGACATTTTCAGACTGATGAAGGATATTGGAAAAACAAAGTCAGTGGCAGTTTACACGCAATTCACATACAACGATATTTCAAGAAATCTTGTCTGCGAATTTAATTCAAACGGAGATATTAATATTAAAATAGACGGATTCACTGATATTGATGATATTGATAAGATTATTCTGGATGCTGCAAATCCAATCATTGATAAGATTAGAAGTTATATATCGCAGGGTGGATATAATATGAATAATTTTGTAACTATACACGATGAAAATGTTGAGATTAACAATATAGACTATCACGTAGAGATACCTGTTAGTAGAAAGCTAAATATTGAGTCAGTAAACAATTGTATATCTGGAGTATTCACTATTTCTAACTTTGATATTTCAAAAGGGATTAAAATGCGATTTAAGCGTGTAGAAAACTACGACGAGATGAGCGCAGTAGAAGCACTAACTATGGATTTGATTAATAAGGGATTATCACACGATCTGATTATAGAAAATATAGTAGCAAACTTCAGTATATCAAATAAGAACGCAATAGCAAATTACAATGAATTTATAAACTCTATTGACATAACACAGAATGACTTTGACAGCAAAAAAATTAAAATTAAGAATAACCCTGGATTTTTAGTTAAAATACAGAGGAAAAGTCCTAGTAATATAGATAATAAAAACAATATTGTAATTGATACGTTTGGAATTGATAACTCTAAATATTTAAAAACAATTAACCTTTATTTGGATGCTTTTATTCGTATTACACAGAACCCAGATTTAAAAAGTAAATGTAATAGCATCGCAAAAACAGATACACCTGAACCAGTTATGATTGATTTAATTAGCGAGTCTGAACAAATAACTAAAACAGTAAATATTAAGGATGGTACGATACGTTTTGAAAACGAAGTAGAATATGACAATAATCTATTTGACAATGATGGTAGTGATGACGATAGTAGCAGCGATGACGGTAGTATCGATGACGGTAGTATCGAGGAAGATAGTTATAATGGTGGAAATGAAGTTGCCAATCTTTCGGGGGGTAATCCTAATGTAATAGATGACACTGGATATGAGGTTGATCTAGAAGATAGTAAAATTCGTAATTATTTTGCAGATAGGATGAAAGACCGCGACTCAAGTCTATTCCGGATTAAAGACGAAGGAAATATAAACGCATATTCTAAACAATGTGCGTCATCTGGGAAAAGACAACCGGTTATATTAACAGATGCCGAAAAGAAAAGGATAGATATAGAGCAACCTGGTTCCTATACTGATGCACTAGAATATGGAAGTAACCCCAATAAAAAACATTGGTATATATGTCCTCGCTACTGGAGTTTAAAAGACAATGTCAGTCTCACCGAGAAACAAGCAAAGTCTGGAAAATATGGTAAAATAATCCCAACACATAAGAATGTCATATCAAAAGGCGAATCAATATTCGAATTTAGTCAAAAATCTGGTTACAAAAAACAGTATCCTGGATTTTTGAAACCGGAAAAGAATAAGGGTATGTGCGTACCTTGTTGTTTTGGTGGTGAAAATATTAGTAATGCTCAAAACATTCTTAGAGATAAATGTGGAAAATATCCAAAAATTAAAAGAGACGAACAGACAAATGATGAGGACCCTCAACCAATAAAAAAGTTAAAACCAATAAAAAAGTTAAAAATAATAAAAAAACCAATAGACGACGCGGAACCAATAGACGACGCGGAACCAATAGACGACACGGAACCAATAGATGACACGGAACCAATAGATGACACGGAACCAATAGATGACACGGAACCAATAGATGACACGGAACCAATAGATGACACGGAACCAATAGATGGTTCGATAAACAGGAACAATAAATTGTATATTAAATCATCAGAAAGTTTCCCACTGGTAATAGATGTTAATCAAAAAAACCAATACACATTAGGATATCTCCAATTATCAATAGACAAATTTTTAGAGGCTAATAATAAAAATTGTAAAATTAGCGATAGTAATTATATAAAAGAAGGTCATTCATGTATTGTCAGAATTGGATTACATCGTAACGAAGAGCGTATGGCAAATACAAATTCATTCATTGCGTGTATTGCCTTCTTATTTGATACTAGAGAGAGAAGTAAGGAGGAAACACTAAAATTATTAAACCCATTGTTACAAGAGATTAGAAAAGAAAACCCTACAGCAGACAAGGAGTTTGAACAAAAAGAATTAGAAAAACTAAATAAATTAAACCAACCAAATAGAGAGAAAACATCTATTAGTCAAATGAAAATGATATTAATTCAAAAGCTTACATATGATATTTTCATTGCCTTACAAAATGGAAATTTAATTACAATATTTGCAGATTCTAATACAAACAAGGTTGATATTAACGATGAGTTCAAAAAATCCAATATATATAATAAATTAAACAACGCGTATAGAAAGGAAGGTGACGTTAAACAAGAAATATTATTTAAAAAAATTATTAGCGCTCACGAAAATTTTAAAAAATATTTAGACCCAAATAATAACAACAAATATATAATAGACCATACATATTTATGGGATTTAGTATGTAAGTCAAATATATTATTTGAAAATGGATTAAATATGGTAATAATTAATATTCCAGAAGACGATATGCGCGATAAGGTTGAGATTCTATGTCCCTCTAATAATTATTCAGAACAATTCTATGATGAAAATAAAGATACTGTTATTTTAATAAGACGAAAAAAAAACGATTACACGTATTTCGAAATCATAGGTGAATATAAACAGAGTGTGAAGGAACCTAAATTAGAAACCAGGATAAATATGAATACTGAATCATTCAAAGATATTAAAACCACAATTTCAATCATAAAAAAATCTTTTGAAAAATGTAAATCGCTGGAAAGTATGAGTGGTGTATATACATTCAAAAAAAATATCATATTATCTGCGCTGGTGAGAGAATTAAAAAATATAAAATATAAAATAATAGGACAAGTATTTAACTACGATGGTAAGGTTATAGCTGTTAAGGTAGATAATAATGGGAAGGTTGGAATATTGCCTTGCTATCCATCCGCACCCATGGTTGTAAATGATGACGATATAGAATATATTTGGATTAATACGATTATAGGTGAAACGTATGAAAAAACCATAGACTATTTACTTGAGGTGAAAGGCAAAACAAATAAGATATTGTGTAAACCATTGGTCAATGTAAAGGAGAACGGTATAATTGTTGGTATAATAACAGAGACGAATCAGTTTGTCCCAGTTTATCCCGAAGATGACTACATTGACACTAATTATAAAGGTATTAACAAAACGATTACAACTAATAATTTCAACGAAATCGACACAGTTATAAGCACAGATTCCAGCGTTGATATTGAACGTATTGAATATATCAAAAAAATTAATCTTGAAACTGGGTTTTACAAAATATTCCGTAATACTATTCGCATCATGCTTAGTGAACATAACCACAAATCGAGTAGAACCGAGATTGAGGCTATCATTGCTTCGGATAAGCTATATAATAAAAAATTGCGCGCCATTATTAACATACTTAAAACTATGACAAATAAATATTTTAAATTTTCGGTTATTTCAAAAGAAGTTATTAATGATATTAATAATGTAGTTAGTTGTTATAAAAACGATGATTTGTTAGATACAAAATACTGTATTATTAACGATTCAACAAAAGAGAAACAGATGATGATTCCAAAGGAAAATCTCATAAATAAGCAAGATAATGAGACAATCTACTTTGGTAAATTGGCAGATGAACTTCTGCGATTTAATAGAATAAAGACATTTATTTTTGAACCTAAATCATTTTTATCTCTCGGTGATATTGGATATAACCTTGGTGACGATGAGATTGTATTGATGCAGACACTGTTAAATAAGGATTATTTTGTTGACATTGAGAAAGAGGTTACAAATGAATATATAAAGACAAATACATATGATATTGCTAATCCTTTAAAAACTAAAAACTACACATCAATGTTTAATATGGATGACTTATCAAAGACACCTAATAAACCAAATACACCAAAACAAACTGTCAAGAAAATAAATAAACGCTTAACGTTGAGCCAAAGTTAACCTATAAAAGGTTAATGTATAATATATTATGTAGACGAATCGTCGCTACTAGAATTATCCAGTAACGTGACAATAGACGGGTCGTCATCTGATTCGGCATCTGATTCGGCATCTGTGTCTGTTTCATCATTGTGGGATATACTATCAATTGTAATATTATTAGTTCCAGTAATTATGTTTTCTGATTGGCGTATTATTGGAAACGAAAACATCTGATCTAATTCCGTATTAGATATATTTTGTCTCCTGTTATGAAGTGGACGTCTAACCAATGTATTTAAATTGATGCGATTGGGACGTTTTATATCTCTCCGTTTTTTTAATCTATCTGGAGGTCTCGTAATTACTGTATCTATAAACCGATATTTTATGGTATATGAACGCGTTTTATCACCAAATACAAATGGCTCATCGCCACTACCTTTGTATTGTCTAACCAGTAATTTTCTACCATACATCGGATTATATTTCTTAAATTCTGTGAGGTCGCGTCTTATTTTTTGTTTAGCTGTTTTTTGTAGAACAGATATGAGCGAAAACGAGAACGTAACATAGTCTATTAATAAATGTGAAAAGGCGACTACGAGTTTCTCTTTTGGAAAATCAGGATCAATGTTTGAAGGATTGAATATATTGCTGAACTCTACAAGCATTTTAATAAGTTGAGTGTATTTTTGTCTATTCGTGGCGGATTTACAATAATCGTCAATTGCTATTTCGCGCAACATTTGCTCGTTTAAATATGTAAATTTGATTAGCGAAAAATCATGTTTTAAATACTGCTGAAATAAGTATGGCATTTCAAAATGGCTATATTTAATTGAGTAATATATGTTATATAACTCTGTATTAGTAAACGGTATGTTTGTATAAGGATTTTTAATAGTTTGAGGTTCAGCAAAAAAACCAGAATTATATGTTAGAGCCGCATTTATTAGCTGTATCAAGTCGGATATTCTAAACGTATACAACACCCGCGTATTATCCACATATAATTTAACGATAGATAGTGCGGATATATTACTAATGTCATTTAAACACAAATCTGTAGTCGAATCAAATCTAATTGATTTGGATACTTTATAGCGTCTAACAACACGACAAAGAATATGGTATATATTCTGTGCTTTAAAAAAACATTCATAATGTTTTTCTTTAATATCTCCTGTAATAAAATATGGATTAAGTATATTCTTATCAAATGTGTCAAATTTATCGTCTGATAAAAAAGATTTACACACATATTCGGTTGCGTGATTTTCCGCTTTTATAATATAACCATTCTCATTAAAGGATAAACATTCTAATAATGTAGATATAATAATACTAAAACTATTCATAGTATTATTATTTTGTAATATTTATATTGTTTTGAATTCTTTAAAATCCAACATCGTAGTCATTATCGTCGCCAATATTGGTTGTAATTATATTTTGGATGTTATTTGAAACAGACAACTTTGATATAGAACACGGATCATCATTATAAGCCAGGTCACCGAACCCCTCGTCTATGATTTTCTGCGAGCTATCGTCACTCCAATTCTCGGCAGATATCTCCGTGAACTTGTCTAGGTCAAGGAGAACCTGAAACGCGCTTGTACCGAAATATCCCTCCTGTCCACACATGACATTCGCCGAGACGCCACGCATCGGGTCTAGTTCCGCGTGTCGCGCCGCCTTAAGGAACATCTCAGGCGTCTCTTCGAAGGAGGCCTTGGCGATTGGTCCGATATTGTCGTTGTTGATTCCATGTCTGAATATTGACACCATCTTGTCATTACACGCCATACGGTCACAAAGCAGGCTGAGATGGTGATAATTAATGTATGTGCTGTCAAATTCAATCACTTCCGAAATCTCATCGAATATAGCTTGTCTCGCCGCCTCGATTCCCAAGACGCGGTAAATCTCCTGAATATCATTCGTGATGGTTCGCGTCGTATCCACATAGTCAATGCTAAGCAAATCAAGGAGGTTAGTCCCGACTGTGTCCAATACCCATATATCTCTCCTATTGTATTTTCCATCCTTTTCAATTACGCTATCGGTAATTTTTCTAGGAATCACGCGGTCAATATCCTTTACACCGCGAAGAACCATATTGTTTAATAACTGATTCTGGAAATTCTGAATAAGGTATATTTCATTTGACTGATCGAGTGGTTTTGTATTATTATTCTTATCTTTGATTTTCTTAATTACACTATTCAGGCGAATTCTAAACACGATATTATCACTATTGTAGTCACTAAATAGACAATCCAACTCGTCAGAGTATACGTTTTTAATTGCGAAGTTAATATCTTCGATCGTAATGTTTTTATCTAACATGTTTTCAGCATTCAGTTCCATTCTAATAATCCAATTAGACTTTTCAGATTCATCCTTATTGGTGTTTCCACAAGTATTAAGCATATTCTCGAACACATTGAATTGTGCGATTAGTTCATTATCCTCCGTCATCAATGTGTTTAGGTCGTCAGGATCAAAACAAATCTTAATTGAATTTACCAAACTCTTAAGTGTTGTATTTTCAATCTTGTTCATAATATTTTGTGCGTTATCCTGATTCTCCTCTTGGTCTGTGTGCATAAACACAGTACAAGACGGATTCTTCGGGTTCTCTGATAACGAGAGGATTTCTTCGATTCTTGGAACTCCACGCGTTACATTTGATTTGCTTGCCACACCGGCAAAATGGAATGTGTTTAGAGTCATCTGTGTTGTGGGTTCGCCAATGCTCTGTGCCGCAATAATTCCGACCATCTCGCCCGGAGCAATAATAGAGCGCTTATATTGAAGGACGATTTTCTCAATTAGAATTTCTACGGCATTGCGATTAAAGCGTTTTACCATTAGTAGTTCCTTTGGTGTCATGTAATAATAATACATAATCTTAAATAGGTCAGTTGGTTTGACATAATGAAATGACTCGATACGTTTGTATCCATTGTCTATGAGTTCCAGTGCCTCTAGTGGTGTAATATCCACCATTGAATTTACATTGATATACTGCTGTCCACGAACGTTATTGATAATCTGTTGAAACGCAACTGGGATATTTACCTTTTTATCGTCGCGCATCTTAAATACATATTTGATAATTGTATCGCGATATTCAATCATCATATCAATCATTTCCATACAACGCTTATTAGTGTCAGGGATTTGATTTTTAAGTCGCTTGAGAGTTGGCTTTGTATATGAAGTTGTGAATACGTCGTCCTTTATATTATCACTTGGCATCTGATAGTGGCTATATATTTCATCTATACTCATATTCACAAGCGGTAGAATCTGACTCTCTACTCTAATCGGGTCGATTCCGTCATCGCCATATGAGTATTGGATAATCTTGTTTTTATTATTTCTCACAGTCATATCATACTCTACCTTCAAGTCCTCCAGACCCTTTACGAGGCGCCGTTGAATGTAACCAGTCTGCGATGTTTTGACAGCCGTGTCTATGAGACCCACGCGACCACCCATTGCGTGGAAGAAGAGCTCCTCTGGTGAAAGACCAGATATAAAGGAACTCTCTACGAATCCGCGAGCTCCAGGCGAGTCGTCGAATTTATTAAAGTGAGGTAGTGTTCGGTGTTCGAAGCCATATGGAATTCGTTTACCATCAACGTTCTGCTGTCCAAGACACGAGATCATCTGCGATATATTCAGGTCACTGCCCTTAGAACCGGCATTCACCATGATGACGAAGCGATTGTCGCGACTCAGACTTTTACGTCCGATTTTTCCTGCCTCATTTTCTACCTTCCTTAGAATATTATTAATCTGTGTCTCAAACTCCTCTTCGTCGCTTTTACCGGTCTTATTGGTAAAGATACCGAGATGAGTTTCGTCGATAAGCGACTGAACGTCTCGTTTCTTCGCAGTGATTACTTCAGCAATCGCATTGTTTGTATCGTCGTCTGCAATTAAGTCACTGATACCAACACTATACGCACTTGTTTTCATATACTCGGTAACTATATTCTGCATATTGTCTACGAAATCTGCACAATTATTATTACCGAAATCATTACATACGCGTTGTAGTAATCCTCGAGCACCATCTCCAAACGCACCCTTATCTAGTTGTCCGCGAATAAATGTCCCGTTATCAATTTCAATGACCGCATTAGAGGTTTTGTAGTCATCATCATCACCAAACCGCGCAGTTTTATATTTCAGAGACATTTGAGGCATAATTTGAGTTAACAATTCAAAGCTGCTAATCCTCTCCGTGTTTGGAATTTTAGAGACATCAACCTTATCGTATAACATAAGCATATTCATTGCTTCGCGATGCGTCAATGTAATATTAGGTCGTGTGAATTGGTAAGCGCCGAGGAGCGAGTCCTGGAAAATACCGACGATTGTTTTGTTATTCGCAGGACTAATAATCTGCCATTGAACCGCCGCCAGATTTTTTAATTCGGATGCCGATTCGATGTCCTGTGGCATGTGCATAGTCATCTCATCGCCATCAAAATCCGCATTATATGGTTTGGTATCTGCGACGTTCATGCGGAATGTGTCACCCTCTGGCATAATGACTGTGCTGTGGCACATCATAGACATACGATGTAGGGTCGGTTGCCTGTTAAATAGTACTGGGTCTCCATTCAGCATATGTCTGTGAACCACGTCACCGATGTTGAGCGAAATCGAATCACGGTCCACGTAACGGAGCGAAATATTGTCCCCGTTTTTCCTCTCCAAAATTTTAGCGCCTGGGTAAATATCGGGACCATTTCGCACAAGTGTCTCCAAATACGACATATTCATTTTGTTGACTCGAACCGGATATGATAGATTCATTGCGATTTTTTTAGGAACACCCAGCTCCTTGATTGAAAGGTTTGGGTCGGGCGTGATGACGGAGCGGGCCGAAAAGTCAACGCGTTTGCCCATAAGATTTCCGCGGATGCGTCCAACCTTTCCGTTAAGACGGTCCTTTATTGATTTAAGCGGACGACCAGAGCGCTGTGCGTGTGCTGCCACCCCAGGTATTTTATTGTCTACGAGAGTAGCAATGTAATACTGAAGCAGCATCGTCCAGTCGGTGATTACTGGGGCGGCTGCGTTAGTCTCTATTTTAGTTTGTAACGTGTTGTTCGTCTTAATAATATTAACAATAATGTGACTAATATCATCCTCACTGCGCTGTTGCGAATCGTGCTTAACCGACGGTCTCACTGCTGGAGGTGGAACGGCGAGCACCTGACATATCATCCAGTCGGGACGCGACCAGATTGGACTAAACCCCATGAACGTGACATCCTCATCCGAGATGCGTCTGAATTGTTTAAGGACGATTTCGGGAGTCATTACCATAGTAAGGTTCTCTTTGTCCACGCCGTCAATATCGTCCCATTCTGCGACGAGCGTGGCGAGACCCTCCTTCTTTAGTTTTGCCGGTTGAAGACAGCCACACCCGTCATTTGTGTCTTCACCACACCGCTTGATTTTACTTGCGTCGCGAAAGACCGCATTCCATCGCGCCTCGTTTGATGATTTTAGCAGATGTTTAAATTGTTCTTTGCTAATAAGAAGCTTACTACACTTAACACATGTACACCTCACAATTTTCATAATCGTACTCAAATACTGAATGTAAAATAGCGGACGGGCAAGCTCTATGTGTCCGAAGTATCCAGGTGTCTGCATATAGTCCAGTCCATCGGTAGGACATACATAACCAGGCTCTAAAACGCCCATTCGTGGATCAAATAGTCCATTAATAACTGGTTTATTATTTATATATGTGTCGCGATTCGTAATAGCAGCGACAGAACCATTGCGAATTTCCTCAGGAGACAAAATACTAAACTGAATTCCAATAATCTTAGATGCCTCTTTAGTGTAATTAGCTTTTTTCTTACTATCAGCCATCCTTCTTATATTACACAAATAATATTTAGATTGTTTTCATTCAATTTTATACTAAATAAAAAATTGAATGAAAATTATTTAAATAAATATCACCACACAGTTTATTATGAAGAAAGATATGAATAAAAAACACACTTATCAGACTCGCTCGAAAGGTAACTCCGTAGAGTTGACCAGTAAGAGCAACGAATCATCAGACGATGACTCTGAATGGCTAACCGACGATGAGGTTGAGACTGATATGGATGATATTCGCAAGATTATTGGAGATATCTTTCCATCAACATACATTAAAAACAAGATTGTATCTGCTGAGAAGGAGAAGACACAACCAGATGATAGTATTAAGAATAAGGCAAAGGGCGAGAAACCAAAGGGCGAGAAACCAAAGGGCGAGAAACCAAAAGGCGAAAAACCAAAGGGCGAGAAACCAAAAGGCGAAAAACCAAAGGGCGAGAACACTAAATGTAATAAAAATAAAAAAATGTCTAAGGAACCAAATGATTCAAAAATTGATATGGATATGCTAATGCAAGATTTGTTTGGTAAGTCTGATAATATGAATGGTAATGATACTGATACCGAATATGAAGAGACGTCCGATTCAGAGACAGAATCCGAAGAAGATGAATGCTCCGATGAAGATATTGATTCTGAAGACGAGGATGAAGATGCGGTCGTTGAATTTGGAAAATCTGGTCTATTCAATATTCTATTAACTATGGGGCAGAAAATGGATGAGATTGACGCAGAAGAAGAGACAGAGTCTGAATCTGAGTCGGAGTCGGATGCGGATGCGGATGCGGATGCGGATGATGAGTTATATAATAAGAAAACCAGAGGTAAAAAGGATGTAACCGAAAAATCAGATGATGAAGATGGGATTACTGACTTGGAGGCATATACAAAGGTTCGGGAAATGATTAGCGGTCTAAGCGAAAAGGACAAAAATAATAAGGTGATGCAGTCTATTATTAAAGATTTCGAGTCTCGTGAGAATAAATACAATAAAGAGGAGAAAAAACGCACACAGAAAGTGCGCACTAAAAATGCGGAGAAGTTCCAAAAAGTAATCAAGGAGAAGAACTCATTGAATGATACTAAATTCTTCAGGGACCGACTTACTGTTGATGAACAACATAAGGTCCTACAAGAGGTAGAGGAACTTAAGAAACACATGGAGGTTGATAAACCATATCGCCTAACGTTAATAGACGCAGATATTCCAGTAGTGTATAAGTCTATCGCATTCAAGAAAATCAACTCTCTAAAATACATGGACGAAAGTGGCGGCGAGTATTATAAAATCAAGAATTGGGTAGACACATTTATGCAAATCCCATTCAATAAATACAACAATATCCCACTAACAATAGACGACGGTGTAGATAAGTGTCACGAGTTTATGGAACATTCTAAAAAAACACTTGACGAGGCGGTTTATGGAATGGATGACGCCAAACTACAGATTATGCAGATGGTTGGGCAATGGATTGCGAACCCGGAGGCAATTGGATCGGCTATCGCGATTAAGGGACCAATGGGGACGGGTAAAACCACGTTGGTCAAAGATGGAATCAGTCAAATTCTGGGTAGAGAATTCGCGTTCATCGCGCTAGGTGGTGCCACAGACTCTAGCTTTCTCGAGGGTCACTCTTATACATATGAGGGGTCGACGTGGGGGAAAATTGTAGATATTCTGATTCAATGTAAATCAATGAATCCGGTCATTTACTTTGATGAGTTAGACAAGGTAAGTGAAACGCCTAAAGGTGAGGAGATAAACGGTATTTTGACACATCTTACAGATACGACACAAAATAGTAAGTTTCATGATAAATATTTCTCGGAACTTGATTTTGACCTTAGTCGGTGTCTCTTTATATTTAGCTACAACGATGAGTCTAAAGTAAATCCTATTCTAAAGGACCGTATGTATCGCATTCAGACGAAAGGATATGATGTCAAACAAAAGACGATTATTGCTAAAAATTACTTAATTCCGAAGATTAAAGAACAGGTTAAATTTAAGGAGGAGGATATTGTTATTTCCGACGTAGTAATCAAACACATTATCGAGAAATATACAGATAGTGAGCAAGGCGTTAGAAATCTAAAACGCTGTCTAGAAATTATACACACCAAGTTAAATCTTTATCGACTTATGAAACCAGAGACAAATCTATTTGAGAAGGACATGAAACTAAAAATCGTGTTTCCAGTTAGTGTTACAACAGAAATCGTTGACATTATGATTAAGATAACCGAACCGACCGGTAATTGGCATAATATGTATAACTAGCAATTAATAAACAACTCAAAATGTAACAAATAAAGAAATAACTACTTATTTAAAAATAAAATAAAAAAATTTTTTATTTTTACAATACTCTATGTTCTGTTTCCACCGCGCTTATTTAGAAATGTAATTTGTTCTGGTGTGGAACATACGCATCCCTTTGAGGTGCTATATGTTGACGGACAGCAGTTTGGGCTCATTTCATTTTCACCGAAAAGCGATAATTTACCTTCGGGAGGTGGAATACCCAACCCTTTCACGTTCGTTTCTAGTTTATTGAAATCATCCGGTTTCACGAGATAACTCCCCTTAACACCGTCGCCCATAGAATAGTCGATTGCCGCACCAGCTAAGTTGGTGCCTATTATGAATCCTTCACGAATTCCGCCAGCACAGCTACAGAATGAAGTTGTTGTTATTACACAACCTACAAATATACTTATAATTATGAGTTCCAATCTCATTTTAACTCCAAGAATATTAATGTTCATTATAAAAAATATATAGATTATAATTATATTAATTCACAACTCTATATAAATCCTTATTTATCAATAAATCCTTAATATGATTACTCAACCGATTTTGACGACGAACCATTATTATCCTCCCAATCATGGAATATCCATTCCCCTATTGGAATTGTATGATTAGTAGTGATTAAACACGCTAAAACTGGACATTCCTTCTTCGATATATGAGATGGATTCGCTCCACGTAGATTATTAACTGCTACAAATTCTTTGATCATAGGATCATACACTAAATGATTACCAGTCACATATATACAACTATTACTTTCACCATTATTAATCTCGTACATCTTATTTATTATATTACCATTTTCATCGGTATTATTTAATTTCATTACTGACGTAACTCTTGTTCCGTTCTTAAGAATTGTATTTAATTCAAGATCTTTCATGGCGACTAACTCTCCTGACTGTGTCTTAACTTTCGTATCTGGGTCAAAACATTGGTCTGCTGCATCTTTTACCTCATTAACGCACATAAGAAGGAGCCCGCAGATGACGGCGAGGGCTACGCTAATAGCGACGGCGACACCGCCCAATACCGTTAATGGGATTCCCAATGGTGATAAAAAAAATGATGCGTAAAAGGCCGCCGCTGCCGCAAACAGAGCCACCGATGTTGCAACCGCCGCGACAATTGCCAGCGTTATTACATCTTGAAGTAAATCGAGAGCTCCTAGAAGCGTAAATAATGGTCCCATTAACCCATACAATACAACTACAAATATAGCCTGTAATTTGTTGAATATATCTTTCACGTTAATAATTAATTGCTGTAATGGTATAAGCATTATTTTAACAGCTCTTCTTATTATAGCAAATATTCCACCGGCGCGCCCCTGAGCATTTGAAATTTGAGAATATATAATTGATAATTGTAACACACATGACTTTAAAAAATAACTAACACCTTCGAATACCAGATATATAGGTAGGAATGCTCCGTCAACAATTTTCTTGAGCATTGTTTGACCACAATATATAAAGTTTTTCTGTGTGAATTCAAATGCTGTTTCGTTATCGGGTCTATTAATTATACCAGCAAATGGAATTATTGATGGTTTACATTTATTATTATCCCAATCAGCTTTTATAGGTTGTAGATTATTAATTACAGAATAATACATCATTATTAATGAAAAAAACACACATATTACAATTGTAATAATTAAATCTACACCGTATAAATTAAGATATCCGGCCTTTTTATATAAATTACTTACTTTAGTAAATATCGAATCAGACAAACCGCTCATATATAGTATGTTGATAATATTGATGTGTAATAATCTTATTATATGCTCTTGGATGGCGAACCATTATTATCCTCCCAATCATGGAATATCCATTCCCCTATAGCTATAGTGTGGTCTGATGTTATCAGACATGATAACTCGCGACAAACTTTATTTGATATCTTACATTTATTTCCAGCATCAAGATTTTTAACACTTACATATTCCTTTAGATTCGGGTCATAAATCAGATGCGAACCAGTAACGTATATATATTCGTTATTTTCTCCATTATATACTTCATACATCTGAGAGTTAATATTCCCATCTGTTGTGAGATTGCTTATTTTCATTACAGATAATACCTTTGACCCATTTTTTAATATAGTATTTAATTCAATATCTTTCATAGCAATTAATTTACCTGAACTTGTCATTACCTTCGTTTCTGGGTCAAAACAGTTGTTAGAAACGGCTTCTAATACCTGTCCAGGAGGACCATTTTCAATACTTTTAATCAAATTAGATATCCCCATAATTATTTTTGCTAATATACTGACAACCGCACCTATTTTACCGAAGGTGTCCTTAATATTGATGATCATTAATTGAAATTGGATGATTATCTGTTGAAATGCGGCGTATATACTTTTAAATATCGTATGAAGCATTTTTCTTAAATCGGTTATAAATGAAAGTCCTCCTGCCAGCCCCGCCGTAAATAACCCTCCGATTTTGGTAACCTTACTTAAATCAAAATTAATTGGCTGTAGCAAGAATGACATATAGTCGCTTTGCATAGTCTGAATACAATGTGTGAAATTTCCAAATTCATCATGTCCAAATACCCTCGCAAATGGCATTACCATCGGATTACACCTCCATACAGGCCAGTTTTTTTTAATATTTTCCATTTGAATCGCTAAAATAATATAGGCGTGTAGACACATAAAAATTAATATAACCAGTATAAATCTGGTCCAATCAGAAAACGTCATAATAGATAATAGTGCGAAAATTATTTATGACATTAACAAAAAATTTATCTTTGAAAAATTTTCGCTATATATGAACACGAAGACCGCGCTTATTCCGTCTACGATTAACCAGCTTGTTTGTGGTGCGTTTTTTGTTAGTGCGTTTTTTGTTACCGCGTTTTTTGTTAGTGCGTTTTTTGTTACCGCGTTTTTTGTTACCGCGTTTTTTGTTGGTGCGTTTTTTGTTAGTGCGATTAACACGTGACTTCTTTCTTCGCTTACCACCCACCTGTTTATATAGTGCATTTTGTATGGCAATCGATGCTCCCATAGTGGTTAAATCTGTTGTAATTAAATTGCTTGCCGCTGACGCACCCGGAACAGTAGAAACAGGTATGGTTACAGATTTTCCGCCTTTCATACTTACAGATTTTCCGCCTTTCATACTTACAGATTTTCCGCCTTTCATACTTACAGATGTTTGCATATTCGTATTATTTGCTCTAATATTAGCAGCAGCTGCCATAGGATTACCTGTGCCATCCAACAAATTAAAATCTGCACCAAAAATATTATTAATTCCATCAATACCTGTAATTGGTGTTATATTACCACCGGTAGTTTCTACCATTATATATTATGATAATATTAATATTAATGTTAATATTATTAGTTTAGTGTGTTAAAAAAATATGTGTTATAAAATAAATGAATCCCAGTGAAAGTTTACAGCTTAAGAAAATGATTAATGAAAATAATGTTGAAGATTTAACAGACGACATTAGAACAAAAAAACACAGCACAATGATTAGAACCGATGTAACGCGAATGATTGAATTAAAAAAAAAATATCCACGTCTCGAAAAGAGTAACTCAGAACAATTCGATAATATGTTAACATCACAATGCTCATTTTTGTTCAATAATTATACTGATATATTCAATAAGGTAAAAAAAAACGAGATAAACCTGGAAACATTATGGCAGTTGTTAAATATATTAAGGCGTATTGAAGACGGCGATGTTGACCAACACACCGGTTCATATGAGGTAGGAAAACTCCTTAAAAAAATATATATCGATAGTGCATTAGCTAAGGATAATAAGTCGCAGTCTAAAACTAAGAAGCTGAATAAACCAACCAAAAAGAAAATAAGTTGGAGTGAATTCAAGAAAATTAACGAATAATGTTAATCCTAATTAAGTATATAGCAGAAAGAGATTTAATCATATTTTTCTATCATTAGTATGACCTGTTATGTTAAGACACAAATAATTATATTAACATTTATGATTTATAATATTATAAACGCGTGCTCATTACAACAACAACTACGTGATGATATTCTCTTGAAACAAAATAATATCTGTGGTTCGTGTTACAACCCATTCTCGGCAACGGTTCCACACGAGATTCATCATCTGAATCACAATTCGTCAGATAATGACGCAAATAATTTAGTCGCCGTATGCTGTAACTGTCATGCATCTCACCATCGCTACAATAATCAAATTAAACCTTTTTTCCCAGCACTTACTTATATCAGTCGCATTAGCAATGAGATTCCATATTACAAAAAAATCAATATTATATAACCACAATCGTTAATTATAATATAATTGAAATAAACAAAATGTATATTTGTATTAGTATATGGCATATACATTGTTAATCGTAGAATCGCCAGCTAAATGTAATAAAATCGAGGGTTATCTTGGAACTGGATATAAATGTATGGCTAGTTTCGGACACATTACCGAACTGACAGGTCTTAAATCCGTTGATGTAGACAATAATTTCAAACCAACATTTACAGTTATGGAGAGTAAAAAACAACAGATATCAAAATTACGCAAGGCAATCAAAGAATCTAAAGAGGTGTTATTGGCGTCAGACGACGACCGTGAAGGAGAGGCGATTGCATGGCACATATGTCAAGTGTTTAAACTTCCAGTATCATCAACAAAGCGTATTATTTTCAACGAGATTACAAAGACCGCTTTACAAAAGTCAGTTAAAAACCCAAAACTTATAAATATGGATATTGTATACGCACAACAAGCGAGACAAATTCTAGATATTATGGTTGGATTTAAAGTATCACCGATATTGTGGAATAAAATATCTGGGAAAACTGGTCTGAGTGCTGGGAGATGTCAATCGCCCGCACTGCGTCTCATATACGATAATCAAAAGGAGATTGACGCCTCACCTGGGAATAAGAACTATGTAACAACAGGTATTTTCACAGGACAAAATATCGGCTTTGTATTAAATCATAACCATAAAGATGAGAAGTCAATAGAGAATTTCCTCGAAACGTCTGTGAATCATGACCACGTGTATAGTTATTCGGAACCCAAAAAAAGTATTAAAAAACAACCCACACCATTTACAACCAGTACACTACAACAGTCGGCTAGCAATGAATTTAAAATGTCACCAAAAAACACAATGAGTGCGTGCCAGACCCTATATGAGGGGGGGTTCATTACATATATGCGAACAGACAGTATCACTTACAGCAGCGACTTTATAGATACCGCAAAACATTTTATCTTAACAGAATACTCACCTGAATACGTTAGGACAGATATAGATTCCTTGAATGTAAGAGCTGGCGGAGACAAGAATGTACAAGAGGCACACGAGTCTATACGCCCGACAGACATTCAATTGAAAGAGGTTGAGAAGCAATTAGGTGTTAACGAATACCGTGTATACAAATTGATATGGCGAAACACATTGGAGAGTTGTATGCCTGACGCAAGGTTCTGTGTAATAAAGGCAAGTGTTAGTGCGCCAGACGATTATAGTTACAGATATTCTGCGGAACAGGTCGTATTTCCTGGATGGATGATTGTAAATGGATATGAGAAGGTTTCAAGTGTGTATGCTTACTTACAAACTCTTAAAAAAGAAATTATTGTCCCATATAACAACATTAGTGCCAAGTTAACATTACAGAACTTGAAATCTCACTACACCGAGTCACGACTTGTTCATTTGTTAGAGAAAAATGGCATTGGGCGACCATCAACATTTTCATCGCTGGTTGACAAAATACAAGAGCGCAAATATGTTAAGAAGTCAAATGTCAAAGGTAAAAAAATTAAATGTATTGATTATGAACTCGCTGATGATGAGATTGTAGAACAAGAGGTGGAACGCGAATTTGGCAATGAGAAAAATAAGTTGGTAATTGAACCGCTTGGGATAATAGTAATTGAATTCCTTATTGATAATTTTAACAAATTATTCGATTACGACTATACAAAAACTATGGAGGATACGCTTGACAAGATAGCGAATGGAGATAAATTATGGTATAATTTGTGTAAGGAGTGTCTATGTGAAATCGAACGTCTATCTGCTGACATAACGGACGATAAGCAGTCAATAAAGGTTGATGAAAAGCACACATATTTAATAGGAAAATATGGACCGGTAATTAAATGTGTTGAGAACGAAAAAACCACATTCAAGAAGGTAAATCCAGATATAGATTTTGAAAAGTTGAGGACCGGAAAGTATACACTTGACGAAATATTACAACAACCGCAGACAGGAAAAAATTTAGGACTTTTCCATGACAAGGCTGTTATTCTTAAGAGCGGAAAATATGGAGCATATTTTGAGTATGATAACACGAATATATCAGCAAGTTCCACAAAAAAGGAATTTGACGATATCACAATTGACGATTTTAAGAATATATCAAATGTTAAAAAGAAAGTCGTTATTAGACAAATAAATGATAATACTTCTATACGGACTGGTAAATATGGTGACTATATATTTTATAAAACGCCAAAAATGTCGAAGCCTAGGTTTCTCAAATTAACTGATTTCATAAAGGAAAATGGTGCAAACAGTCATAAAAAATGTGATATTAATAAATTAACTGAATGGATTAATGAAACATACGATATTTAACGACTTATATCATTAATTATATTTAATCTTCACATATTTTATACTTACATAATGAGCGAATCATCAGCTTTTTCTGTTTATGAATTTGATTTTAATATTATGCTTCTTCTATCGTTTATAGGTATTTTTATAAAACTAATGTTTGAATTTGGCTCATTCAAGTCCGGCGGGACCAATAAGGCATCCGCCGCAATTATAGGATACTCACTGGTAATAATTTCTATATCTTCGCTCTTATTCGTTCAACTGTCTTTAGCGAAAATGGAGGATATGAAGAATGGTAGTGTAATAAAATTTATAACTAAATTAATATCTGGTGCTGTCCCACCATTGTTACTGTTATTGATTGTCATTTGGTTATTATATATAAATATTAACTATTTTGATCGGATAAATTCGGGAACACTAACCGAACAATATAAGGACGTATCTTTAATTTCAAGTATGATGGTCCTATTACAACTCTCAATTGTTTTCATATATTTCTCTAAAAATTCGTCACCTACAATAGATGATGGTAATGATAGCACAATAAAGGCGTTAGAACAAAACATAACATCAATAAGTTATCTCCTTACTCTAGCAAACGTTATGTTTATAGGGATCATTAATATTATACTGGAGTATTTTGCAACTGATGGTTAATATGTGTGAATTTATACGTGATACCATATTCAGTAGCTGTCTCCCATAAACCTGATATTTTAAGAATGAATTCGCATGGAATTTTTTTTACGTTGGTCTCTGTAAAAATTTTGATTGCTTCGCTGTTTAATTGGTCGCCAATTTTATTAGTCCGTGATTTTTTACTAAAATATTGGTTGAGAATCTGATTTTCAATCGATTTAATGACAGACAATGTATTGAAATTTTCGGATTTATTGTAGATACATTTGTATTTATTATAATATGCTTCTACGCTGTTGATTTTCAGATTAATCTTAATAAATATTCCATTTATTGTGATTAATTCATTCGAATAAAGAATTCTAATAAAACTGGCATCCTCCATAACAGTATTTGTAATAGGTTTCTGATAAAATACACTATTAATATCAAAATCTTCAATGCCTACAGCAACATTCATAATGATAAACAGGTTATATATTTAAATAATATCATTAAGTAAGTAAATTGTGAGGACGTTTTCCAAAGATATATCTCCGACATCGTTCATATTTTCTAATGCGTGATTCGCACATCTCTCTAATTCCAGTAATTTTATTTTTTTAATATTAAGGTATTTGATCCAAAATTCGGTCAATTGTGGGTGACTGTTGCGTTTATTATGAAATGCTGATATTAATACATCTATTTTATCCATATAATATTAGTATTAGTATTAGAATAAAGATATTTATTTAAATGAATACATTCTATGAAACTGAACGATGACCATTACGAAGACTATCTTAATAAATTTGACGAATGTTCTCTCCACCCAAAACTAACTGCGACATATAGCGCTATGTCATCTTCTCCAAAAAATCTTATTCTTTATGGTCCGTGTGGTATTGGGAAATATACACAGTCACTCGCTATTATAAGACGATACAGTCCAAGCCAATTAAAATACGAGAAGAAAATCAGCATTCCATTCAACAAAAATATTTATTTTTATAAGATAAGCGATATTCATTTTGAAATAGACATGTCTCTTTTGGGTTGTAATTCCAAATTATTATGGAATGAGATATACACGCACATTATAGATATTATACTGGCAAAAACAGACAATATTGGAATTATACTTTGTAAAAACTTCCATGAAACACACAGTGAATTATTAGATTTATTTTACAGCTATATGCAGACATTGCCAAATAACAAAATAAATCTCACATTTATTTTGATAACTGAAAAAATTAGTTTCATCCCTGATAATATAATTAATATTAGCGAAACAATACATTATTCGCGTCCTAGTAAAATACAATACAACAAGTGTATCACGAATAAACTAAAAAAAACCCATATAGTTTCGGATATAAATAATATTAAAAATATAGAGTCAGAAATGGAAATGGAATTGATAAACATTCATCATCCTATATCAGAAAAAATATTAGAGCAAATGCTTAACCCAACAGATGATTGTTATATTGATATGCGTGATAAAATTTATGATATATTCATATATAACCTGGATGTTACAGAATGTATATGGTACATATTAACATATCTAATAACAAATAAACATATAGAAGATAGCGAAGTAAACGACGTCATGTTAGAATGTTTTTCTTTTTTCCAATATTACAATAATAACTATAGACCTATTTATCATTTAGAGAAATTCATATTTTATTTAATAAACAAGATAAATGGATTTCAACTGTGCTCTTGAATCTCTAGAGATTAGTGAGCCATATACACGGAAAGAATTAAAGAAACAATATTTTAAAAAAGCATTATTGTATCATCCTGATAAGAATGATAATCCCGATAGTAATAAACAATTTCATATAATACAGGATGCGTATGTTTATCTCTCCAATAACCTTGATTCGTCTTCAAATGAGAGTTATGAAAGTAGAGATTGTGTCGATAACGATAGCTACTTTGTTGTTATAGAACAACTATTCAATATCATGCGAAACAGCAACATTACAAACACAGCCGAAATAATCAATGTGATCCTCGAAAACTGTCATTTGTTATCGCTATCCACATTTGAGAAAACTGATAAACATACCGCTCTTAAAATATTCGGATATATTGAGAGGTATTCCGCAATCCTTTGTATAGATAGGGATATGGTGGCGAAGTTCAGAGAGATAATACGAGAAAAACTACAAGATGATGAATTAGTAATTCTAAATCCATCAATAGATAATTTATTAAATAACGAGGTATATGTTTTAGAGCACGATGGAAACACATATTATATTCCACTTTGGCACGAAGAAGTCACATACGAAACTGGCGACCATTCGCTTATCGTTAAATGTATACCACAACTACCAGAACATGTTTATATAGACGAAAACAACAATATTCATATACACGTTAAAATATCGGTAGTTCGCGCGCTTGTAGACAAGAATATTTGTGTTTCACTGGGAAGGAAAGTATTTAAGATAATAACTTCCGAATTAAAGATAATGGCACGTCAAAGTCATATTATCCGTGAAAATGGAATTTCAACCATTGACCCCTGTGATAATTATAATACCGATAAAAAAAGTAATATAATTATTCACATTGAACTATACTAAAATAATATTCATAAAAAATATTATTTTACTGTCTACTAATTTATACTAATCTACTAATATCTAATCTACGTCTTCTTCCTTACCACCTTCTTCTTCTTGACAACCTTAGGCTTCTCTGGCTCTGGTTCGGCAGCTGCCTCAGTTTCAGGCTCTGCTACTGGCTCAGGCTCTGCTACTGGCTCTGGCTCTGCCACAGGCTCTGCCTCCTCATCACTGTCCTCAACCTCATCATCGTCTACTACCTGTGCCTTCAGCTTCTCTGTGTCGGTCTGCGAGAGCTTAATCATACACCGCCCCTTGAACGACGCCTTCGGTTTTACGACAGCCTGCTCCAGTCGCCAGGTAACACCAAATTTACCGTTTGCAAACCACAGACCACCACAACGAATGACCGTCGCGACATTAGTGGCCTTTGGAATAAGCTCCATTGGTGTAGCAATAACATCATCGCGAGGGAAGATAGGCTGTGACTCCATATCGTAAATCTCGCAATTAAACTTATCGTCCCAATAATCTAGCTTGATTTTAAGTGTAGGAGAACGCTCCATATTGGGCTCCCCGGTATTAGGGTCCTTAGGATACTGAAGCATCGGGTGAAATAGGGCATCTACCACCTCACCTGACATCTTTGTCTTCCCAAACCAGTCCTTACAGTTAGCAACCGCATCAGCCTTGAGCTTATCCTGTAGCTTAACCATGGCATCGAGGAACTTCCCGGTATCGTGGCTCTTGTACTCCTCGCTCGGAAATTGTAGTGCCATATTGTAGGTCTTCTTACCAGAAGCATCATCCACATACTCATTCACACCCCAGGTAAGCATCAGAGGAGTGCTTAGGGTTAGTGCCGTATTGGTCTTTACGCTTACTACATTAACACTCTTTCCCCCAGATTTATTAATCTTAGGTTTGGAATATTTAAGGTCCTTCTCCGGCTGGAAGCTGGTCGCATCGATAATGAGTTGTTCTACTTGTCCGCTCATTGTTGTTATACTCATATAGGGCTGTGGCTCTAAATCAATTTTTTTTTTAATTCATTGTAAATGTCTGATATTAAAAGGTAAATCGCATACACCACACAACAAGTAAGATAATAATATATTATTCTACAATTTAATTGATGACTATATTAAGTTTTTAAATATTGTATCTAATTAAAATATAATATTTATTTACACCCACAACCACCCTTGCGCTTAGATTTTCTCGTTCCTCTACCATATGATTTGGCGCGTTTATTCAGCTTTTTTCGCTTGCTCAGTTTGCGTGCCTCATGGAATATATCTATTGGAGAACGACTCTTTTTACCATAAGATTTGGCGCGTGTATTCATCTTTGTCCGCTTGCTCAGTTTGCGTGCCTCGTAGAATATATCTATCGGCGAACGACTCTTTTTACTGTAAGACTTGGCACGGCGGTTCAGTTTTGTCCGCTTGCTTAATTTGCGTGCCTCGTAGAATATATCTATCGGAGAACGACTCTTTTTTTTTGAACGCGTTGAGTTAGGCATTATATATAATTAATAATAAAAAAAATTTTATTAATTGATATCAGATTATAGGACATTTACATGTTGTTAGCGGGGACGGGCTGTCCAGCCTTAGCAAAGTGCGGGCTCATATACTTCTGGAGGTTAAAGTAGGTGAGCTCATCCTTGGGCTGAAGCTTAAGAAGAGCAGAAAGCTTCTTGTCGGCGTTGATCTTGCGACCATTATCCTTGTCCTGGAGCTTGTGGGTGCGGATGTAGGTGTTAATCTCACGTGTAACCTCGGTGCGGGCCATCTCCGAACCCTTATCCTTGGAAAGGAAAGAGGCGAGCTCGTCGCTAATCTTAGTCGGCTTGACAAAGCCACTGGGGGAGCGGTTGCCCGCCTTGCGCTTCTTCTTGGCGCTCGCCTTCTCGGCCGCCTTGAGCTCGCGAGTCGCCTTCTTCTCTAGGACACGGAAATCAGCCTTGAGCGACGAGAGCATCTGGTTGACGGCCTGGAGCTTGGTCATGAACTCGAGGAAGTCGCTCGAAATCTGCGGAACAACCGAATCGGACGGCTCCTCTACTGGGGCAACCACCGGCTCAACCGGCGCTGGGACAACCGGAACCTCCTTCTTGGGGGCGGCTGCCGGCTTCTTTGGGGCAGCGGCCTTCTTTTGCTTGGGAGCTGGAGTGCTAACATTCTTGGTGGACTGTTTCTGCTTCGGGGGCATATTATATTATACTCTATTGATTCTTTTTTAAGTGTTTTAACGCAATAAATTAATATATTATCACCACTCCCCCTCTTAATGTGCTACAGATTGGAACAGCCATGGCATATTCGCAGCCGCATCAGAATTCACCAATGTTAAAGCACACAATACATAATTAGCTCCTAAACCTTTACTGGAGTCATTAATACCGCGATTCACCATATGTTCGATTATATTGATAGCCTCTTTCTTAATGGAATATAATGTCATATTAGGAAGGGCATTCATATTAAATCCGTGGAATGGGTTTCCTATGGGCGGACATATTTCTCTACGTGTTACCATAGAAAGTTGCGCACGATAAGACCATATATCGGAAAGTTCCCTAATAAATAATATCAACTTCACACGTTGTAACGAACTAAACCATGCGATGTCTGTGTAGTTACCGAGATTATCGATCTCCTGAAATACAGCCAATAATCTAAAGTCTAATTGTTTTAGTGGAGATATCTCAATCGGTTTATCGATGGTTATTTTAATAGAATCCCCGCACATTTTATTTATTTTTAACAACCTCCTAATATCAGACTTCACTTTACTGGGAAATGGTTGTCTGTTATATGGATTGGTTGGTTTGTTATTGTTCTTTAGATAGAGATTATAGAGAGATAAAAGGTCGAAACCATATGTCTGTCCACAATTATCAGTGTAGCTAAAAAATTGAGAATATGGAACATCTACGAGGGAATCCATAGTAAGGAAATCACTCTCATTAACACACATACCCCTATTATATCTAGCAGGCCCCTTTAAAGAGTTGTAAATACTCAAAATATACCGCTTCCATATAATCTGGACCTTTTTAACATTAAACGAATGAAATAAGAACATAAAAATGCGATTTTTTAATTCACTCTTGTTACCTGATATTTTTAGACGATAATTTCTTGCGATTTCCTTCAATTGTGATACCTTGTAATTATTTTTCAATAGAAAATTAGCCTCACAAAACATAGGAATTGTGAAATCATTATCACATACCATATAAGATTTGCGTTTTTTTGCGAGTTTAATATTTTCTTTTTTAACAACATTATCAGATATTACTTTAGTATCAACAACGTCATTGTCCACCTCCCCATTAATTATCATAGTGTTCTCCATTCTATTACCCTATAGTGATATATTTATATTTATTCGCTGTAATATACATTATGAAGGTTTCATTTGCTACTGAATATAAACAAAATTGTGATTTTCGAGGAAGCTAATAAGCTGTTCCTTATTAATTGGGCCGTTTCTAACGGGCATATTTTTATACTTACCAATGTCCAATCCACCAATATCAAACATTAAATAGCTAACACAGAGACTACAGTAATCATCTATATAATTAGTGTTCTTATTCAACCATTCGTAAAAATTCTCGTGTGAACCGTCTTCGAGAAACTCCTTGTAATAAGAGAATGACTTGTATATATTTGCCTTTCGCGTCTCATTGTAATTATAATCGGTTCCAGATACCACACAAATCTCGCGAAAATTACACATTGAAATATTTAATGTCTCTAATATCATCTTCGTATCGTATAAAACCAATGTGTTATTGAACAAGTTATAATTTCTCAATACACGACTACAACCATAGAGAAACATGTCCATATCATCGCTCATACACGCCCATACAATGTTCTTAGACACCAATTTTGCACATAGCGCATCAGCCTCTCCATTTGCGTCATAATACGTTACGCCACATAGGCAGAGAAGCTTCTTCACAGACTGAATGTCTTGATAAGTAACACGTGTGGTTCTCTTTTTTAAGCAATGTAATCTTTTATTAATATCTGTGTAATCGTTGCTTAGTGGATGTTTTGTTTCTATAATTTTATTAAGCGTTTCAATCTCATTATACGCATCGTTTTTTTCTTTTCTTCGTTTCATAAGAAGCAACATTTTCTCCGGTGGTGGTTTTCCATCAAATACGAATACAGGCGTAATGTCTCTTGAAATAAGTTCAAGGACCATTTTATACATATACTCAATGAGATCTCCACGCGACTTATAGTCATACATGTATATGCTAATATCCACGGCAATCTTCTTATGACGGATATCGTCTAATGAAATATAGCTAATTCCATTACAACAGTTAGTATTCAGGTATTTATTAAGGTACTGGATGCCCATTAGTAGTTGGTATTAAAACGCGTTTATATGTATCAATTTTATTAATATTAATAATTGAATTCTAACATAATGTTTATAATTATTCAACATTATGTTACCCGAATACACGATAGATATTGATTTTGACGCGGCATCATCTGCGTGGAAGGCAAATAAGAAATATATTGGAAATGGTAGTTATAAATATGTATGTATCGCAATAACAAAAAAGAATATACAATGTAGCAATAAACCACAGAAAAATAAACAATATTGTTACTGTCACGCAACTAAATAATTACAATACCATTTCTATACACGTCATTCTAGCTGTTTTATTCAATAATTGATAGTTTTTATTTTTTGTATTAAATTCTGGAATATTTGCCAGATTTTGTATAAGATTTTTACTTTTATATGTGGATTTTATAAGACTTCCAAATTTCCTCGCATTATTGTGTGATTTTTTAAATTTTATAAATGACGTATTATTATCGTTACACCAGCTTATAAATCCATCAAAATCATTCATAAATATCCCCGCCAAAACAAAGTAGCAAAATACATTTGATTCTTCTCTATAGAGGTTATTTCGCATATATTCGCTTATTTGAGTTGGACTCCACAGGTTCTCGTATGTAAGGTCCATATGACCTAATATTTTTTTCAACTGAATAAGTGAAAACATTTTCTCCGTCTGTATCGTAAACTGTAAATAAAATTTGAACTCGTCAATCGTTTTTGTCTCAATAGTTTCATAACTTGAAAAACAACAATTTAATATTCTAGCCCAAGTCTCCGCATATGCCTCCGCAATAATGAACGTCGACTTTATTGGGAATATCTCTTTAACAATATGTTTTAATACATTTATGTCATGTGTATCTATATCAAGACCAAAACTGTGAAATGTCTCGTGAATAAACACCTTGAACCACTCTTCGTGTCTGTATATAAATATCTCGTTATTAGGAGCACACCTGTATGTCATTCCGGTGTTAATATTTTCATATCCTATTATATTATTTTTATGATGCGGTAGCAATTTCAGTAATGGTGTCAGATAAAAATATATATCCAGTGTTTTTGAACAATTACTCGTACTATATTTGTTACACATAAATAGCCACATAATAATTAGCCGAATATATTTTTTATATTTCGGAATGCTATTTACATCTTCACTCCCAAACAAAGTAAAATACACCGCAATCTCACGGTCAAGTATGGTAAACTTAAAAACTAATTGTGATGTTTTATGTTTTTTAATGTAATCTCTAACTTTGGGTGAATATTGATTGCTATTAATGCTATCCGGATGCTTGATATTTGACGCATCCATTAATTTAACATCTATCGTATTTTTAATCTTTTCATAATATTTCTCACCGGCAACCATATCGTGGTATACAATGGATAACGCATCAATACTATTTGTATTTTCATCCGTAGTATAAAATTTTTTAAATCTGGGTATCAAAAATTTCAAAAACGCAGTTGAATCTTTTGAAAATTGCATAATATATAGTAAATAGATATTTTAAACCTCTTTATTATATTTAAAAGGTGTTATTATAAATCTCGCCGAATCTCCATAAGAGCGTCGTATACGACTGGTTGAGCACCACGAACATACATCTGGAGTTTCGCGCGCTTTGTATTCTTTAATAATTTTGTTAAATCTTCGTTTTGTGTGAATTTCGCCTTCATCGCCGTCGCTGTCTCGTTATCGTGTCTACCGTTAAAAAAATCATCGTCCATACCTATTTTCTTATTGCCACCTGTTTCGCGAGCAAGCTTCGGGTCTTTTGATAGGTCGCTACCAGAATCAAGTGAAAACGTGGCATAGTATTCGGGATTACCATTTTTATATTTAGACCCCTGATAATAGTGTTCGATTGTTAGCCATTTTTTTTTATCAATAGTAAATTCTTGCTCCCACAAATTTGATAATTTCTTGCGCCAATCTTTAATTGCGGACAATTCAATATACTCTTGGGGGCCTTCTGGCCCCAACTTCTCTCCAGCACCCTTTCCTGGTTTCGGAATCGCAGATGATTTATAATAAAATTGGAATATAGTATTATTGTCATATAAATCTGGTTTATTGACTGTCTTACCACCTATCTCAATATTCATTTTTTTCATCAAATTTTTGAAATCAGGAATAATATAAAAAGGACCAGCCGCACGCTCTATACATTTGGTCACTATGCGTTTTTTTATATCGTGCGGAATCTCTTTAAACGTAAGTGCGCCATTGTTTTTGTATGTAATCAGCTCGTAGTGATTACCAAGATAATTCAATATGATGTAATATTTAGGTTCAAAAATTCCCGCCTTTTCCAATTTGCTATCATTTAACTGACCACAAGTGAGTATATTGTCCTCGTTGTCTGTCGCGTAAAATGCTTTCGCAAATAGAATGAGTTTAATATTCAAAACACGCTCAAGAGTAGATATAGCCCACGTATCCCCCCAATAGTCAGGAGTTTGGATTTTGGCCCTGAATGCCTCAATTGTGGTTATTCCTTTCATAAATTCAAATTCCTCTACCATGTCGTTTACCTGTGTTCTTCTTGCGAGTAAATCTTTGTGTTCTTTTGAAATCTTGTCAGCTTGGGATATAATATTGCGCTGTTTTGTTCTCTCTGATTCGGTTTCAATAGCACGTTTCAAAGTTTTAAATTCTGTAGATAATTTTTTTATATCGCCGGTTAGTGTTGCTTTTTCGAGGGTGGAGAAATCGTGTAGCTCCTTGTAGTTTTGAAATATTTCCTCGGTCGCTTCTTTAGATAGTATCTTTCTCATCTCTCCTACATTTCTCTCAACATTTACTAATTTTAATCCATCACGTATAGACGAGAATAGACAGTCACCTCCACCCTCATTTTTTACAATCTTATAATATGAATTCTTAAGATATTTTTGAATCCAACTGTCCGATTTATTTTCTACATATTTGTCCATTTCATTCTTCGCATTATTAGAGGTTTGTTCAACTAATGATTCCTTTATATTAAGATTTTCTAACGTTTTACTAATAGATTCGTCATCCTCATCTTTATCATCATCCTCATCTTTATCATCATCCTCATCTTTATCATCATCCTCATCTTTATCATCATCCTCATCTTTATCATCATCCTCATCTTTATCATCATCCTCATCTTTATCATCATTCTCATCCTCATCCTCATTCTCATCCTTATCCTCATCTTTATCATCATCCTCACCATCATTATCACTATATCCCACATTAGGTGTTATTTTAAAATTTTTCAAATATTCTTTAGTTACAAAAGAGTATAATAATGGTCCATCCATGACGGTTATATCCACATCACCGTCTTCATCTAACGTGTCTGTCAAATTATCCTTTAATATTTCATATACACCAATTTGTTTTCCTACTTGCTCATTTTTAATTATATATACTGGAAAATATATAAGGTTATTGCTTATATGGTCGTATTTTTCATCGCCAAGAGCAATTATAAATGAAATCTCAAATAAATCAATCTCAAAGAGGGCAACCTCCTTATCGCGATCACCGATGTTAAGTATTTTAACCTCTTTATAATTAACATTGCTATTTAATTTTGATTTTACCATTATAGAGTAAATATATATTATATTACAAGTTTATATATATTTTATATCATTTAATATTATAATGTCTGGTTCTATTAAAAAAAATAGAATCAAAAAAAATAGAACAATTAAGAAAGACATCCGTGTCAAAGGTAACAATGTAATAAAGCAGGTAAGACAAAAATATAAGAATATGCTTGCACTAACTAATCAGTCAGAGAGACCTAATTTATATAGACTATTTAATGAATCAAGACTTGAAAAATTAAAGAAAATGCCCGAATCTAAAACCAGCTACAGCGAATTTGCCAGCTCAATAAAAGAAAAATATGATAAATTTAAGGCAGATAATAGCACGGAGCCAAACCAGAACTTCTACGACTATGTTAACTATCAGTGGATAGATGAGCAGGCTAAAATATCCAAGGATGATCCGAAATATTATGTTCAGATTGACAGTGCCAGAATAACACAGGACCGCGTCTACCGTCAGCTCATACAATATACGGAGGAGTATATCAAGGAGAACAAGGGTAAAAAACGTGCCGAGTCAATAAAGGCCATTGTCAAATGTATCCCAAATGCGAGCAAGAAGAAGGGTCTAGAACATTGTCATCGTCTTAAAAAACAGATTGACCAATTCATTTTTATGGAGGATATGTATGGACTCCTCGCATACTCCAATCAGGATGAAATATTCAGTTGGCAAGCACCCATCGTATGGAATATTAAGGCCGACGAGAAAAACGTTACGAAATATATTTCGCACTTAGACTCCGCTCAAGTAGGCATATACGACTGGGCAATCTATTACGATTATGCGTGGGACGACAAAAAGACCAAGGAGATGAAACAGGAATACAAAGAAAAATATTTTGACTACATTCGGAAGATATTCAAGACGCTACTTCCAGATGAGTGGGAGAAATACGACCCGCAGCATGTATGGGATACGGAGAGACAATTGGTCGACGCGATGATGTGTAACGACATAAAGGAGTCGGCGGAATTTTATAACGTTGTTACGAAACAAGAGTTAGAGGAAAAATATGGATTCAATTGGACCGCCTTCGTCAATAAACTAGGTAAGAAGGTGAATCCGTGTGGCGTATACAAGGAGGATAAAACGAACTATCAAAGCGTTCCGAGCAAGGTGGTTGTAGGTAGTCTGAATACGCTTACGTGCACCATTAAGCTGCTCAAAGAAAACTGGACATCTCCGCAGTGGAAAACGTGGTGGTTGTTTATTTTTTACCGTCAGATGATTCGGTTCGACTGGGACTGGAGCAACATTCATTATGAGTTCCACAATAAATTTGTCAAAGGACAGCCCGTGCGCTTCCCCAAAGAGATATACTCCATCTGGCCGCTTGCGTTCACATATAATACCTTCCTAACATCTCAGTATGTCTCGCGCCATAACAATCCCGTAAAGGAGGCATATGTCAAAAATATGGTCGAGGATTTCAGACACATATTCATAAACAAAATAAAGCGTAATAAGTGGTTATCCGGTAAGACAAAGACACAGGCTATTAAAAAGTTAGATAAATTAAAGATTATTGTGGGAGTCCCCGACCAACTACGCGAGGACCCTGTACTAAATTATCGCACAGACGACCCGTGGTATAATATGGGGCTAATATGTGCGTGGAAACGCCAACAGATTATTAAATTAGAGGGTGAAACGGTCGTAGATTTGCCAGGGGTTGACTGGAACAACTTTAATTTAATTGGTTCGCAGGCATACGTAGTGAACGCTTACTACCAAGCCACGGATAATTCCATTTATTTCCCATTAGCCTACCTACAAAAACCGTTCATTGATTTGGACCAGAGAGGCATTGAGTATAATTTAGCATATGTTGGATATGCCATTGGACACGAGCTTTCGCATTGTTTAGACAATACGGGAAGTAAATACGACGAAATAGGTAATCTCAAGAACTGGTGGTCGAAAGAGGATAAGGCCAAATATCAGCAGAAGATTGACGATGTTATTAAGCAATATGAGGAAAATGCCAAAAGAGATGGTATCGAATTTGATGCGTCTATTGGAACAGGCGAAAATTTAGCAGATATCTCGGGGTTATCTCTCGCGGAAGAATATCTCTTTTACTTCCAACTTCTTAATGATGATATTGCTCCAATTAAGAATAAATCACTCGAGTCGTTCTATATTTATAGTGCCCAAACATGGCGTCAAAAGATTTTCGACAAGGCTCTTCCCGCACAATTAAAACAGAATCCACACCCTCTTGATAAATATAGGTGTAATTGTCCGTTGTCGCGTTTACCATTATTTAGGGAAATTTACAAGGTTAAGGAGGGCGATGGAATGTGGTGGCATAATACCGATACTATTTGGTAATTTTATAGAATATAATATTAAATCCAATTATAATAATTATTTTTTCTAATTATTATATATAATATGGCTAAATCTCGTAAAAGAACTCGTAAAGTAGGTGCTGCCGCTAAGCGCAAAATCACCAAGGCTAAGATGATGAAGAAAAAGGCCGGTCGTGCGTTAAAGACGGCCAAGAAGCGCGTAACCGCGATTAAGCGCCAGCAGCAGCAGGCTGCTCAGCAGCAGCAGCAGGCCCAGCAGCAGGCCCAGCAGCAGCGCCAGCAGCAGCAGCAGCGCCAGCAGCAGAAGCAGCAGCAGCAGCAGAAGCAGCAGCAGCAGCAGCGCCAGCAGCAGCAGCAGAAGCAGCAGCAGCAGCAGAAGCAGCAGCAGCAGCAGAAGCAGCAGCAGCAGCAGCGCCAGCAGCAGCAGCAGCAGCAGCGCCAGCGCCAGCGGTAGATTCAATAATCATTAAGAAGATATAAATTTAATTATTCGTAGTTAAATTTATATATCCATTACTAGATACTTACTAAGGTGACAATCATTCTTGAGTTCCTTCATACATGTCCACATATGTTTACGATTGATAACGAGTTCCATGTTATATTCGTCATTCTCAAAACATATAATAGTATCAATCAAATCGTCTTTACACATCTTTTGTTTAGCAATACCATAATAGCTTAATATTTGTGTGAGCTGCTTTACATTATTATTTCTATAATAATGATAATCGAAATCCTCAATAGCATTTGCTAGGTTGTCTTCGTCACGATAATCAGTTTCAATAATCTTATAAACAATATTCTTCATTATATTATAGATTATTATATATTTAATACAGCTTACTGATACATTTAATTATTATTTTTTAGAAATATCATCTATAATATCCATATGTTTAAAGATACTTTTATTTGTCAATCCATCCTTATCTGTTACTTTTAGTAAGGTAATATTCAAAATATTCTCGTTAATAGTATCCCATTCGTTGGACGAAGACAAGACATTGTATGCGTTTGTTACGAAAATAAATATTACTTCAGATAACTCATCCACGATTGCTTTGTTACTCTCGTCGTTGTATAATGTGTGGAGATAGTGTTGAACACCTAGTATTATTTTAACAATAGATGATACTGGAATCACGTTAAGTTTCATTAGATTTATATAGAACATGCTGATAGACCTTCTCGCTTCATTAGCCTTATTTATTTCACAATATCTATCATAATTTTCATTAGGGGAACAATATTCAATGGTTTTATACACATCTGAACATTTTGTAAAGTTATTATCGAATATATCCTTCATAAAAGAGAATTTATCCATTAGATCCTTATATAAGCGAGCATATATGTGCGAATAAAACATATTTGTGCTAGCGATGGTAAAAATAGAATCGCCTATTTCGGTATATAGTTTATCATCGGAAACCTTTGAATCTTCCGAATTATCCGAAACATCTCTTTCAGTGATTGAAGTCAGCTCCTCGATTATTTTAACGGAAACTACATCGTATGTTTTTGCTGTTATCTTATTAAGATGCTTGCGAATATTATCAATATGGAGTTTTACACCTGTTTTCTCTTCAAATGTGGTCACCTTGAAATTCCTCGCCTCCTCCCAATCGGTATTATTACGCTTGTCATATTTCTGTTTTGAAAACTGTGGTGTTCTGATATATTCGGGAGCACCCACCTGATTTGAGATGTTCTGTATGATATCTAACACCGTTTGTTCTAGATTAAAGACAAATCCGTCATTTTTTACGCTTGTAAAATCAGGTATATTGTATAAAAAATCAGTAGACATATGTATTTAATACATAAAATATTTATACCTGTTTATATTTTATTATTATATTAGTAATTTAATAAACTTAAACGCGGTTAATATATATATTTATGTCTGATTTGAATGTAAATAAAACCGACGATACTATAAATGGGAATGCTATTGAAGATGTGGAAAAGGACGATATGGAAGTAATTGCGAATTGGGAAGAGCTACCAGGAGTTAAATCTGAACTATTAAGAGGAATATATAGCTATGGGTTTGAAAATCCTAGCCCAATCCAACAGCGAGGAATTGTTCCACTCTTTAATAAGAAGGATATTATAGCACAAGCACAATCAGGAACTGGTAAGACCGGATGTTTTACTATTGGTACGCTACAGCTAATAGACACAAGTGTGAATACGACACAGGCAATCGTTATATCTCCCACACGAGAATTATCTATACAAACGAAAAAGGTGTTTGATTCTATTGGTGCCATGATGAAAGGCCTCACGACGCATTTATTGATTGGTGGTACGTCCACAGATACGGATATTCAGGCTCTTTCCTCGCATAACCCCCACGTTTTAATAGGGTGTCCAGGGAGGATACACGATATGATGCGTCGCAGAAAACTAAATCTGAGAATGTGTAGGATAATCGTCGTTGACGAGGCGGACGAGATGCTGTCGCAGGGGTTCAAAGAGCAAATTTACGATATTTTCCAGTATCTTCCCAGCGAGGTTCAGGTGGCATTGTTTAGCGCAACACTTCCAGTTGAAATTAACGGACTCACAGAAAAATTCATGCGAAATCCGGTTAAGATATTGGTTAAAACAGAACAGCTAACATTGGAAGGAATTAATCAGTTTTATGTAGCTCTCAATAATGATGATGAAAAATATGAGGCACTTAAGGACATTTATGGTGCCATATCGGTGAGTCAGTGTATTATTTATTGTAATAGTATTCATCGCGTCCAAAATCTATACGCCGCAATGACTAGCGACGACTTTTCGGTATGCCAGATTCACAGCAACATCGATAAGACGGAGAGAAGTAGGAATTACAATGAGTTTATTTCTGGTAAGACACGAGTGCTCATATCGACCAATTTGACCGCGCGCGGAATTGACGTACAGCAAGTTAGCAGTGTTATTAATTTTGATGTCCCAAAGAGCGTCGACACCTACCTACACCGCATTGGAAGAAGTGGTCGATGGGGTAGAAAGGGTATGGCGATTAACTTTGTAACCAAGTTCGATGTTAGCAACATACGTGCGATTGAACAGCACTACGCGACGGAGATTAAAGAGCTGCCGGCTAACATCGTCGCATAATATTCGTTCAAAATACCCCTTATTATTCTGTTTGTTAATTAATGACACAATTTAAATTACCAATTTCATATGTAACAAATACATATAATGTTGATATTAACGTTATTAATGATTTAGAATTAACTAATAGCGAAACATCCCTATATAACAAGGTATTAAATCCGTCTACAGAGATGGGTTGCGAAGTTATGAAGACGTGGGCGCGCCAATATACGACAAATACCACATATTTAAAGGACACACAGGGACTTGTTAACAAAAAAATGCCTGAATTAAAAAGCGATTATAGTAAGGAGTTGGAAATATGGGACAGTATAATGGGCGCAAAGGATACGGGCGCAAAGGATGCGGGCGCAAAGGATACTGGCGCAAAGGATGCGGGCGCAAAGGATACTGGCGCAAAGGATACGGGCGCAAAGGATACGGGCGCAAAGGATACGGGCGCAAAGGATACGGGCGCAAAGGATACGGGCGCAAAGGATACCTCCGAACCGGTAGGGTTTCACGAGAAATTCAATTACATTGAATGGAGTTATTTAAAGCACCTTAACAACAATGCGGTTTGTATGCAGTGGTTGAGTATATATAACATGTTATCGCCTGTATTGACGCTCGTGATGCCTATTTTATTTCTTATTCTCCCATTCGCCATTCTCAAAATGAAGGGCACAGGCGTAACGCTTACAAACTACATTGAACTTCTCAAAATAATGTTTAGAAAACACCAGTTTGGGAAGTTGTTCAATATATCATCGGCGTCTTGGGATCAACGAGGTTACATTATTCTCTCGCTCTTCTTCTACCTCGTACAGATATATCAGAACGTTCGCTCTTGTATTCGGTTCGTAATGAATATGAAAACGATTCATGAGCAATTGTTCGTGATGCGTGATTACATCACACACACTATCGGTGTGATGAACGAGTTTGACGCATCGTGTAATGATTACGAGTCATACGACAATTTTATTAAAGATGTCAGAGAGAATATGCTGATATTGGAAGAGTTCAAGAATGATTTAGACTGTGTGAAGTCGGTTAAATTATCTATTAGCAAATTCAACAATATAGGTAATGCGATGAAATGCTTCTACCTCCTACACAACGATGCGCGCTTCAAGAAATCAATAGGGTATTCACTAGAGTTTTGCGGATACATTGACATTATGACGGGAATAAACAAAAACATATCGTGTGACTATCTCGGCAAGTGTAAGTTTAGCAAAAAGAGCAATAAATTTACCGACGCATTCTACCCTATTACGCACACAACACCAGTTAAGAATACCTATGACATCGATAAGCATCTCTTAATCACTGGACCGAACGCCGCCGGAAAAACAACCATTCTTAAAACAACCCTATTTAATGTGCTTATCTCTCAACAGTTCGGCTATGGATGCTATACCCGCGCCACCATCACACCCTTTCACCGAATTAATTGTTATATCAACATCCCAGACACGTCTAATCGCGACAGCTTGTTCCAAGCCGAGGCCAGACGTTGTAAAAATATTCTGGACACTATTGACGACCATCCAGACGAGAGACACTTTTGTGTCTTCGACGAGTTGTATTCGGGAACGAACCCATACGAGGCAATCAGCAGCGCCGTATCGTTCTTAAAATACGTCAACGACAATAAGAAGGTGAAATTTATCATTACCACGCACTACTTGGACATATGTAACAAATTAGAAGCCAACAAAGACATGCGCAATTGTAATATGAAGATTAACAGCAAGGAGGACGGTGGGTTCGATTACACATACAAGTTAGTCGACGGAGTCTCCGATATTAAGGGAGGCGTGAAGGTTCTAATAGATTTAGAATACCCCGAGAGAATTATCTCCAATACAAAAGAATTAATTAATGAGATGAATAATTAATCTGAGTTTAATTCGTTTGATATTTAATTCGTTTGGTATTTAATTCGTAAAATTATTATTTAAATATTATATTTAACTTTTAAATAATATGTTTCAAGAAAAAGGACTTATTATCTCAATCTCTCTAACTCTACTATTAGTAGCCCTGATTTTCTACTATGTTACAGGTAAGTTCAGAACAATCGAGACATCCATTGCTAAGCAAAATGATATTTTAAGCGATTTTATTATTAATGTTCGCAATGAGATAGGCGAGTCGTCATCAGCTTCCATCCAACAGCCCGACGGTGGGGCGACAAACGACACGAAGGAGATTCTTCTTTCGGGACCGGCCAGCAACGACGCGACGATTGAGGCGAAGCTCGCTGCCGAGAGCTACCTGGCTAGCAAAATCCCCGTGTCGGATGACGAGGAGAGCGACGACGACAGCGAGAGCGATTCGGATTCCGACGACGATAGCGTGTCCGAAACCAAACAGATTAACCTGAATCCAGAGGGCGCATCCGAGCTATCTCAAATGGATGACGTAAAGGTGCTCGAAGTAATGGACAACTCGAGATCCGAAGAGGTCGTAGACTTGTCGGGTCCCCCCAGCGAGTATACCGACCTCAACACGGTTGATATTGCTGACGGCACGTCGACCATAAAGGCAATCAAATTAAGCGACGTAATTGCGGGTAATGTTGGTCTCGTAGAAGAGATGACCGACATGTCGCATGACAGCACATTCAATCCGACACCATCGTCATCCGACGTATTAAGCGACCTCCCATACAAGAAGCGAAAGGTTGAGGATTTAAGAAAGGTCGTTTTGGATAATAACCTTACTGTTCCCGCAGAGGCAAACAAGATGAAAAAAGCCGACCTTCTCACGCTCATCGAAACTAAGCTCGATAATGTGGCCTGATGAGTTAACCATATTAATATATATGCTTATATTAAATGAGTTGGGCTACGTGTTACTCTGGATCAAATAATATTCATTTCAAGTCGCCGCCCATTATGAGCGATGGTCGCAACTACGCGACGTGGCAACCTGGCGCCACCATCAATGAGAATATCCGCAAGAAGGAGGGAATCACCCAGAACTGGGAGTATCGCAAGTATTTAATCGAGAACGCCGACAAAATAATCAAGCAGAACCAGATTGGCGCCTGTGATAATTGCGGGGATTGTAAGGTCAACATAAACGACAACGCCACCTACCCGAAGTCGCCCTTTATCTACACGGACGCCAACGCTAAGACCCAACCATACGGATACGAGACGAGCGATTTAAAAAATCTGTATTTAAGCAAGAACGACTTACAGAGTCGTCAGGTTTCGCCGGTATACACCCAGGAGGAGCTAATCAAGCGGTTTTTCCCAAATTCAAAGTAAATATATATATTATAATTTATTAAACATATATTATAATCTATTAGCAACAATATGAAAATATTAAGTATTGACGTGGGAATAAAGAACCTCGCGCTCTGCTTATTGGAAGTGAAGAACAATACTTATCAGATAGTGAAATGGGACGTCATTAACTTATGTGGCGCAATACCGCTGTGTAAAGAGGTTGTCAAAACAAAGACGTGTAATAAGGTGTCCAAATTATACAGAAGTAACCGATATTATTGTAAGAGTTGCGCGAAGAAGACCGATTTTATCATTCCCTCGGCAAAGCTCAATACGGTAGAGAACAAGCGAATCAAAATAGAGGAGTTAAAGACGATAGCGAAGGACTATGAAGTGGCGATTGGAGAGAAAATGAAGAAACAAGAGATTATAGATGTATTGGTTGATTTTAAAAAGAAGAAATGTTTAGAAAATTTACAGCAAATCTCGGCCTCAGACATACCGCTCGTCAATATTGGCGTCGCCATTCGCGAGAATCTGGGAAGCAGCGACTATGTCAATGTCGATAAAATACTAATAGAGAATCAGATTAGTCCAATCGCGAACCGAATGAAAACGGTCCAGGGTATGCTGGCGCAATTCTTTATTATGAAGGGTACCGAAGATATAGAGTTTGTCTCCGCCAGCAACAAACTAAAATTCTTTATGGGGAAAGGAAAAACAACCTATAACGAGCGGAAAAAGGCGGGGATTGAAATTACCAAAAATATACTGAACGCCGATAAAAACACTAGCCATGTAGAACAGATATCAAACAGCAACAAAAAAGATGATTTAGCCGATTGTTTTCTCCAAGGACTTTGGTATATTTTAGAAAACAATTTAGCCACCACGGAATATAAGAACCATAGTTCGGATACATAAGAACCATAGTTCGGATACATAAGAACCATAGTTCGGATACATAAGAACCATAGTTCGAGGCAATTAACAATAAATATATTTAAATGCGGATTACTTAAAATTATAAGTTCTTGTTAAAACATAATGAATATTGAACCAGAAGTGATTGATATTAATACTACTATGGATGACACACCAGTCATTAGCCTGAACGATGGTCCTCCGAGCAGCAGTTCAGAACCGAAACCGTCAGTTAACTTCGGTTCGGGCATCGAGCTTCTGATGAACGACAAGCGCAAGAGCGACCCAAATAAAAAGGGCGGCGACATTGATATTGGGGATTTGGACGACCTTGAAAACGAGCTCAACGACCTCTCCGATGTTATTTCGCCAAAGGCGCCCTCCAAATCCGGAATGTTTAACCAGATGTTGAAGAGCTCATCGAGTGGCATCAAATTAAACGTCGAAGAACCGAAGAGCTCATTTGGTGGGGGAGATACCAAACCAATCCAGCTCAACAAGACCGAACCCATTCCAATGGCCAAGGTTACCGCCACGCAAAGCAAGCAAGAGGACAAAAACAAGACGTGGGATGGGTTCGGCAAGTTCAACAACATTCCTGTGGACCCCGATAAGGCGGTTCCCGCCCAACCCAAACTCTCGCCCGAAGAGTTGTTAAGAGAGAAGTTTAAGGTGCTCCGCAATCTGGAGGCGCTGGAGAAAAAGGGCATCAAGCTCACCAAGAAATACAATATGGACTCGTCGCTTCAGGAGATGCAGGGCGAGTATGAGATGATTGTTGACGAGCGCGAGAAGTCGGCCAGCTGCAAATTCCAAGGCCGAATGCTAATGGCGGCGATTACCGGAATCGAATTTTTGAACAACCGTTTTGACCCGTTCGACTTTAAGCTGGATGGGTGGGGCGAGCAACTGAACGAGAATATTGACGATTACGACGAGCTCTTTGGTGAGCTCCACGAGAAATACAAGTCCAAGGCCACGATGGCGCCCGAGCTCAAGCTCCTCTTCCAGCTAGGCGGCTCGGCGATGATGGTGCACATGACCAACACGATGTTCAAGTCGGCGATGCCTGGTATGGACGACATTATGCGCCAGAACCCGGAGCTTATGCAACAGTTTACGCAGGCGGCCGTGAACACGATGGGCGAGAGCAGCCCTGGATTCGGCGGATTCATGAGCGAGATGATGAGCGATGGTCGCGGTGCTCCACCCCAACCCGACATCACGCCTGGTCCACCGCCCGAGCCGTTCGCCACCCAGACCACGCGAAGCCAGCGGAGCGGAGCCCCATCGAACCGACCCGACATGAACGCCGCCCGAGGCGCAGAGGATGGAATCAGCATCTCGGAGACGTTCGAGAACCTCGGCCCACAAGAGGCCAATCGCAGCAACCCAAGCCAGCGCCCCGAAATGTCCGGTCCGTCCGACATCTCCCAGCTCCTCTCCGGTCTCAAGACTAAGAATATAGACATTAATAAGAAAGACAGCAGCACAATCAGCATCGAGGATCTCAAAGACCTTTCCCAAGCCAAAACACCGTCCCGCACAAAGCGCCGCCAGAAGAGCGACAAGAACGTAGTTAGTTTAGACCTGTAAATAATTAAGGGAGATAAACCAAATATATAGATATAAACCATAAATATAGATGAAAGATTAAATACCAGTTTTATTATTAGTTAATAGTAGATATAAATATATATTTACTATTAATATTAAATGAAGATTGATAGAATTTTTATAATTAATCTTGAGAGCAGGAACGATAGAAAATTGGAAACATTAGCACAATTAAATATGGCAAAAATAACAAATTACGAATTTTTTAAAGCGATTGAACCAAAATCAGTTGAAGAAATAAATGAATGGAACCCCAACTTCGTAACAACTAAACCCGATTGGCTGAGAAGTGATTTTCAGAAGTATAGATTGGGTTCATTTGGATGTTTACAGAGCCATATTGGAGTTATAAAGATGGCTATGGAGAGAAATTACGAAAACATTCTAGTTCTAGAAGACGATGTAAATATTAAACTTATTCCTAATCCAGAAAAAGGCGAATCATTCGAAGAAACATACAATTTCATAAAACCACAACTAGAAGAATTGGCAAAAAGACAAGAGATAGACATTTTTTATCTAGGTGGAACACACCATAATAACAAATTAACCAAGGTAACCAATAATATTTGGCAAACAAGACAAACGGGGACAACATCATCCTATATCATTACTAAAAGCGGAATGAAAAAAGTATTGGCAAACATAGACAAATGTGATAAAGAAATTGACTGTTTCTATATTGAGGTAATGCAGAAAAAACACAAATGTTTCTGTATTGGACCCACTATGATGAATCAAAGACCTTCATATTCCGATATTGTACAAACACACGTTTCATATAATTTAGACAAACCCAAATGATTTCTATAACCATTCGTTAATAACATTTTTAATATTTATAGTTTTTATATAATAATAGAATTAATCATTTCTTCCAATTTTAGTATATTTTGGTTATGTAAATCTTTTTTTTCATTCATCCAGTTCGTTCCTGCACGATAATGTAATATTTTATTATCATAAATTTCACAAAAAAAGTTATCATTTTTATTTCTCCTATCAAAATTTAAAAAATCTAATATTTTTTCATTCAAATTAAGTGGAAACTCACTTTTATTCCATGAACACGACCACAAATGTTTAATAAAATAAAAATCAGGATTTACAAATTGTAAATTAGAATTTCTAATTGTTTTTATCGATGGATACTCATAATTAAAGTTTTTTAACCATTTATTACTTGCAGAACCAGTATCTCCACCATACACCATAGATAAATCAAATAATTCCATATTTTTTATTTTTTTCATATTAATGTAGAAAAGATTAGGCCAAATATAAGTTAAATTTGGTCTCTCTTGTAAAACGCATGCGCAATTGTAATTTTGATATATGCTTATATCAAATTTATCAATTATAAACATATCAGAATCAAGCATTAAATATTCGTCTTTATTATTTTTCATATAATTTAATACAAATGTTAAGCTATCCGTGTGTCTGCGTGATGCATCCTGTATAAATCGATGTTTATCATTTGGGATATTAATGTAACGTATATTTAATTCATTACATTTCTTAATAATTCCGTCTTTTCCTTCATTGATATCTCCAAAATTAGTTATATCTGGCCAATTTTTTCCATCATTAAAAATAATATATTCATAATCAAAATCAACAAATTTTTTTAATGATTTATACTGTAATTCAATGAAAATAGGATTATTCGCAACTATGTTTACTATTTTCATTATAAAAAGTTAAAATGAAAATATGTTTATATATATATTATTATTTGTATAATTTAAAATATGTAGACGAATTGTTAGCAACCGAGAATGAATTATGTAAAGATTATTTCCCATAATCTCTCTAAACAATGTCCTTCTGGCGGGTTAATAGGATTATCGCTATTTATTAGTATATTTAATAAATTATTATAAAAATCTCTATTATTTTTTAATATATTTTTTTTAGAAACACCAAATATTGCGCCTGTATTAAAATACCATTCAAAATTATTTAAATCTTTATTCAATATTATTTGTTTAGGTATATTAGATATACAACTATCATTGTTATGTTGATTAGACCAAAATGAATTATTTAATAAACCACTTTCATTCAGAATACTTCCATCGTTATTAAATTTTAATTTAAGTCTATTAATGGAAAAGTAATAGAAATCTTCATTTGAATAGTTATTAATCTCTTGAATAAAATTAATTCTTACATGATCAAAAGGATGTCCTTGTGTAAATATAATTTTTTCTGGTAAATTATCATAATGTTTTATAATATGATATAGATATGTATGTGACTCGCGACCAATATTAATTATATCAGTTATTATAATATTACTATCTTTATTACTCATTTGAATTTTGTTACCTTTATTGTATATATATATATCATACAAATTATCATCAATATATTTTACCCATTCTATATCTTCATTATATCTAGCAATTATTAAATGATTTTTCATAATTATGTTATGATGTAGTTATGAGTTTAAATAGTTAATGGTGTTAAACAGTATAATATTTATATGATTAATATAACTTTTGTCACGGCATGGTATAATTTAAAATCAAAATTCAATTCCGAAACATATCAAACATGGATGTCTAATTTTTTAAATAATTCGAATGATTTCAATTTGGTAATTTACACAAATAAAGAAAGCATGGATATGGTTAAATTATATACTAAAAAACCTAATGTAAAAATTATATTAAAAGAATTTCACGAGTTCAAATGTTATAAATATGATTGGATCGCAAATCATAAAAAGAACACTCTATTAAACCAAATAGATTGGAAATTGAATATGTTATGGAATGAAAAAATTTCGTTTGTAAAAGAAACTATTGATAAAGATATTTTCAATACAGACTGGTATGGATGGTGCGATATTGGCTATTTTCGTAATGCCAAGTTTGATATTAGTCGATGGCCTAACGAAGATAAAATAAATAATCTGGATAAAAGTAAAATATACTATGCAAAAGTAAATCCTAATATTAATACATTGTGTGAAGTTGTATTAAATAAAAACAATAATGGATTACCTAGTAAAGAAATACCACCAAATCAAATATCTTTTGCTGGTGGATTTTTCTTGATAAACGCGAACAAAATGAATTGGTGGCACAATACATTTTATGAAAAGCTTGAATTGTATTTTACACATAACTATTTAATTAAAGACGATCAAATAATATTGTTAGATTGTATTCTTAGTAACATAACACATTTTTCAATTATTCAACAAGTAATATCCGGAAAAGAGCCTTGGTTTGCTTTTCAAGACTTTTTATTGTAAATAAATGAAATTTATTATAATTAAGTATTTAAAGTGAAATATTATTCAGTTTTACACCTTTGAACATTTAAAACGCCTACTTTTTTGAAATATGAATCAAAAGACGGTCTTCTTTATTTAATTCTGATGCTAAGAAATAATGTTTCATCATTCTGTTTTTAACTATTTTCAAAACATTTTCAATATTAATTTCTTCCCAGTTACAAATATCATATTTATCTTTGTTATTTGGTCCCCTACCAAACATTCTAACATCATCTACAATAATTACTGCTTCATCTATATGATTTGACATTATACTGTTTAATTCCTCGTATAAAGGAATATCTTTTTTCCCTCTTCCAGTATTTTCAGCGCTCCAATGTCCGTCTAAAAATATTATTGATTTACCGTTAATATTTGGTAATATTGTATTAAGTACATCTTCACTATCTCCAAGATAGAAATTTATTTTATCACCTTTATAATTATTTTTAACATATTCATAAAATTCTTTTTTTATTTCTATGGTATATAATTTTGAAAAATATGGTTCCATATGTAAAATAGTACGTCCCATAAATGTTCCGGTTTCTAAAAAATTTGGATAATTTTTATAATCAGCTTGTATTTCTTTTAAAAAATCTAAATTAATACCTGGCATTATATAAAATAATATGACTAAAATATTTTTACATTACAAACGCAGATATTATAGGTAGGCATTTTAAATGTTCAAATGTGTATAAAATTACAAATACTTAAATACAAATAATAAAATATACAATATGATTTCTATATTAATTCCAATATACAATGGTATTGAATTTATAGATGAATCTGTTTCTAGTGTAATACAACAAACTTTTAAAGAATGGGAGCTAATCATAGGTATAAATGGACATCCAAAGAATTCGGATGTTTTCTTGACAGCTAAGAAATACGAAGAAAAAGATGAACGAATCAAAGTTATTGATTTTTATACAATAAGAGGTAAATCAAATACATTAAATGAAATGATTAATTATTGTAAATATCAATGGATTAGTTTATTAGATGTAGATGATAAATGGTTTCCGACAAAATTAGAATCTCAACTTCCGTATATGAACACATACGATGTGGTCGGAACGAATTGTAAATATTTTGGAGATTTAAACTTGGTGCCGGATATTCCGCATGGAGATTTAAAAAATATTAATTTTTTAAATGTAAATCCTATCATAAACAGTTCTTGTTTATTGAAAAAGGAACTATGTCACTGGGATGATGATTGGGTGGGGGTGGAAGATTACGATTTATGGCTAAGGCTATGGAAGCGAAATAAAAAATTTTATAACGTATCTGAAATACAAGTTTTACACCGAATACATAATGATAGTGCTTTCAACGCAAAAGGAAATAATTTGAATGTCAATAAGTTGAGACAAAAATATATTTAGTATTCAATAAATTATTTATTTGTTAATACCACCATTACTATTTTGTATGACCGAAAATCGTTAGATATTTGTCAGATTTAACCTTTTCAAAATGATAACATATATAAATAAACATTTAAAATATAATTATTAATTATAATTAAATGAATAATTATACTTGTAATTCTGGAAAAGATGGATTTGGTGCTCAATATCAAAAAATAATCCAAACTATAATTTATTGCAAATATAATAAACTAAAATTTGTCTATAAACCAATTACAGCAATGGAACATAATTATGATAATGATACAGAATATATTAGTAAAATAGAAAATTTAATGAATATTAAAAACAATATTGAAAATGATGAAAATAATGATGCAAAAGAAATAGATTTTAATTCTGTTGTTAGGAAATGGATTGAACCAAATATAAATAATCCTTCTATTGTGGAAGATTTAAATTTGATAAAAAGTTATTTTTGGCAAAATAAAGAAAGGAATGTTTTTAAAAATGATAAAGTAAATGTTGCTGTTCATGTTAGGCGACAGAATCAACACGATAATCGAAGACAAGGTACAGATACATCCGACGAATATTATTTAAATATAATAAAAAATATTAAAAATAAATATACAAAAAAAAATTTAAATATACATATATATTCACAAGGACATATTAATAATTTTAAAATTTATGAAGCCGATAATGTGATTTTACATATAAATGAACCGATTTCAAAAACATTTATTGAATTCGTAGCGGCAGATATATTAGTAACATCGGCAAGCAGTTTTAGTTATGTTGCTGCATTATTAAGTGACGGTGAAGTATATTATAAGAAATTTTGGCATAACCCAATGAAACATTGGATTATATGTTGATATTATCTTTGCTCTATATAAATATTTTTACCAACATCTAGAAATTTATTATTAATAAATGTTGGATCTATTGTTCTGGGGTGTTTAATTCTTACAAAATTCTGACTCGCCATATAATTACTTATATTAACAGTATTACATTCATTCGCACCGAAATACTGATTTCCATCAGGTTCTGCAGTAACAAATACAACCTTTTCTCGCAAATAATCACCAGCACCCTTTAAAATATTTAAATCCGATCCTTGAGCATCAATTTTAATGTAATCAATATATTCAAATCTATCCCATGGAAATTCGTCAAAAAACATCTTTAAATTAATAACAGGAACATTGATTGTTTCTTTAATTAGTCCAAGATATTTTTCATCATGTTTAAATAAGCTAGATGTACCACAGTCTTTGGAGTTAACATAAAAAGACATTTCTTCCTCTTTATCAACATTACTCAATGCGTTAGGTATTAATTGAAATCGTTTTTCATTTATAAATTTTTGTTCCAACGGTTGTCCGTGTAAATGATGTCTTTTTTGTATGTTACCATCTTGAATACATTTTACAGATTCTGGATTAGGTTCAAATCCAAATACCATAAGATTGGGTTCTTTTGATAACCAACTTTGTGATTGAGGCGCATTATAAGATAACCCTATATCTATTTTTACGTGATTACAATTATTTGGTATATTAAACAAAAACATTATATTAATATATCTATTTATTACTTTTAATACAAAACCCAATTATTATAATAATTACAAAATCTATACTTTAGTTTATATTTGGAATTAGTATTATTGTTTCCACCAATGAAAGTGTCGTGCATTTTTTGCTCTAATTGAATTTTTATACCAAGGATTATCTTGTTCCCTTGGATGCCATCTAGCAATAATATTATTAGATCTTGAATTATTTAATTTTAAATTATTTTCAATTGCTGTATTAAAAAACCACCCATCTTCTCCATTATTTTTCCCATTACTTTCAATTACACCAGCCATACCCCAACATTCAGACTCAGGGAAATTACCCATTTTTATAAAATCATCTTTATAAACGCAAAAACATGTTGCTCCTCCATTAAAGCTATAATTATTATTTTTATCTTCACATAAATGTTCAGGGGAAAATACAGCTTTATTTTTTATGGTATTATTTTTTAAATCATTAAAAAATATACCTATATTTTTTATATAAATATCATTTGTTAAAAATAGCAATATATCATCATTAGTAACATTCATATTTGCGCTATTATTCCATCCTTTACCTAAATTGAAATTTTCATCTTTTACTTCAAGAGAATATTCACATTTTAAATTACCAATTTCTTCTTCTATATTACAATCATTACTTTGGAAATCAGTAATATTTACAGATACTTTATAATTCGTGTTTAATAATTCTTCATAAAATAAGTTAATTTGGGGTATTAACTCTCTTAGATTTTTTACTCTATTTTTTATAGATAGACAAATTTTTATATTTATTATATCATAAATAATACCGTTTGTCCACCAATTTATGTGTCTGCATTTATCCAATCTATTATAATAAATATTTCTATGTTTAGTTAATATTTTTTCATCTATATTATCACATATTTCTATTTTTTTTATATATTTTTTCCAAAAAAGAGGAATATCGGTAATTAAATATTTGTAGTCAGTAACATTATTTAAATCTTTTGTTTTATTTGGAATATATAATTCTTTTAAAGGATTAATATTTACAGCATTAACATTATAATTTTTATTACAATAATTAATGATAACTTCTTTTTCAAAAAAATTTGGGGGAATTTTTAATGGTGGGCAAATTGTTTCATCAATATTAACGTGTGAATAGCCATCAAAATGGCGAAAACATTCTTTTTTTGGTACTATTGTAATTATGTCGATATCAAAAATACCATTACCATATTTATTCCATATTCTATTATCTCTAATTAATTCATCAATTCGTATCATATTATTATGTGGCCATGTTATTTCCAATAATAAATACTTTAAAAATTTTATATTAAAAATTTGAATACTATCTGTCATTGGAATATTAAAACTATAATAGTTACCAATCGATTTGGCTTTTAGTTTTTTACATAAATTGTTAATTTCCGGATAATGTGAATAGTATAGTGATTTGTATTTTTTATTACTTTTATTTAATATATCTATTCCTTCTTTTATTGTATTTATATCTGAATCCATAAAAATATGGTCATCATTTTGTGTAAATAAAATTAGCTCATTTTCTTTAAAATTATCGAAAATATTACTATTATTCCATTCAACTTTATTTATAAATCGGTCAAATGTAATAATCGGGTTGTGAAATAATTTATTTATATATTTAATTAAATTCTCTTGTTCTTTTTGATAAACATTATCCAACTTACAATATATATAAACTTTATTGAAATCTAATATAGAATAACTAGCCAACATATATTTGAATACTTCGAGTCTATTTTTGGTATGTCCACATCGTTCTGAATTCAATTTTTTATCTGTAATAAATACACTTATGATTAGATGCATATATATATATATATATATATATATTAAATAAACATATACATATATATATATATATATATATATACCTGGAGCAAGGAAGTTCTGAGGAGATCCAAGCTCCCCGGAGCCCAGGAAACCAAGCTGAGTCAACAAAGCTAAGTGAACATGCTAATCAAA